>Ga0247734_1000290_pt1 | contig 44683 bp, 42 predicted proteins | sample UWRJL103311B2_FD_180933 | JGI IMG/M metagenome (GOLD analysis project Ga0247734, IMG submission 180933) | Plant litter microbial communities from Arlington Agricultural Research Station in Wisconsin, United States - UWRJ-L103-311B-2 | ecosystem: Environmental > Terrestrial > Plant litter >...
CCACCGGCTATTTTACGAGGCATTTCTCAAGCAGTACTACTTGCCAAAAAAAGAGGACGAGTTCCCGGAGGAGATATGGGACAAGACATGCCAGAGGCTGTCTTGCTTTCTGACAAAGGTCGATGCCGCTTACGATTGGAGTCTGGGTTCTCCGGTAAACCTAGCAGAGAGGCTGCTGCGTCCAGGCAGCAACCGTACCACACAGAAAGAAGTACAATATTATGCAGGGCTAGCACAGAAGAAGAAAGATGGCAAGAAAGTGAGGCTTACTTTCCCAAAAGAGGTGCCATAAGTCATGTATTATATGCTAACCCTTGTACACATTCTAGCTATCATATGCCGACACTTTGTTAACTGGCTTGAAAGCGGTTGTGAAAGAACTTGACCCATATTTTGAGTTGAGTAAGAAGATTACATATCCCCCAGACGATGATCGCGATTATGCCCTTGGTGCAGTTATCCATCTGGTGGATGACAACAAGCCGAAGGACCTTGCGGCGTGGAAACAGTTGTTGATAAGCGGCCTTGACACGAAAAAGCATCCTAAACCACCAAACATGCACTGGAAACTGGAAGAGGCCTTAAACCAGAAGATTGACACTATGGAAGAGGCCAACCTTCTTAAGAAGATGATTAGTGACCCTGAGTTTCTCCCAGACTACGAGTCACTATGTTCCAGAAGAGAGCTGATGAATGCGATGATTGATTCGGATTCAATTAGAGCCTTACTTGTGTACGTCGCTGGACTAGGGGAGCTTGAAGAATTTGCATATACAGGATAATAGCTGAGGACAATACCGGATACTTATAGATTGCGGTTAGATCTAGGCTATGGTAGAAAAGTCTGGGGTAGAATTGCATTTGTATTCATACATGGCGTGTTGATCAAACTCTTGACTTGAAAGAACTTTGATTTTCGTAAGGGAAACTATGTATCTCAAGGATTGGGCACAAAAACCAAAAGAAAAAGCCGGCGCAAACAGTTATGCAATGAATTCAAAGATTTCTTCTCACTTTCTTTAAATTAGGAAGGTTTTGGCCACATTAAGTAGCGGGTAAACTGTCGCAGTTATTGGGGATGACTAATAAAAAATTGCGTATGTACAGTACAGGTGGCCTCCAATCCTCCGAAATATTAGTTAGCTACAAATACGATCGAGATTCTCATACAACTCCCTATTGTGAGAATTCGCAGAAAGGATCTCTAGTATAAAACATAGGAGCTTAAAATGCTGGCTCATACTTCTTCATATAAAGAAGGTTAATGGCTTTATTGAAAATTAAGCGGGATTGCGTCTTCTCTAGCTGCAATAACACTGCTATGATCCTGCTTAGCAATTCTTGACATGAAGGGCTCAAAATTCCGTCAAAGAGGTAGTGGCCTTGGCAGAATCTTACTCTGCATGCTGTAGATAAACAAGTGGTAAGGCGAAAGTAAGTAGCGCCTAAGCAGAGCGGCGGCGTTAACCACGTTGAAAGCGAATGTGAAGAACTGTCATCTGAGACTTCCTGAAAAGTGCATGCTACCTTCTAAAAGAAAAACAACTATACAGTGAAACTTGACAACATTGGAAGACATATGGCCCAGCCTCCCGTAAATCAGTAAAACGATGTTATGTTGTCCGGTATGATAGTATGACATATTTGAGACTGGTGTGCATTCCCATGTAAAATTTATCACTTTACTCTTGACTTTTGTGTTATAACTTTGATTCGCTCACTACGCATACTGCTGTAATGTACTAACAATCCAACTCTCAAAAGGCGATACTCCACGACCAGACCAACCACACTAAAATAATGTACCCATGATTCACCATTTATTCTCGTTTGTGCTCAACCCTCAACCACCATTTGTATTATTCATTCATAGCCATTAGAAAGGGGATATCATGCCTCCATCTCAGATTGGGATCACTTTGGCTCCGTACTTCACACCTAACCGCGTCATAATACCGGAACAACCTACGCCGTTCCATCGCCAGCCGAAAATCAAGGACTTTGGCTCCTCGCGCGTACCAAGCTTCGAATTCTACCCACGTCTCAAACTTTAACTCCCCCTTGAAATCCAGTAGCTTATGGGCACCGTATATAGCGACTTCCTCAACGTCTGGTAAGGAATCAAGAATCCGATTCATCCTGGAAGGAGATATTTTCAACAAGTTGAACCCAATATAGCGAATGCTGGGCTTCTGGGGTTGACCATAAAGACACTGTGCTACGAACTGCGATGTACAGTTATCAATTCCCCCTTGATTGAGTAGAAGAGTATTGTTAATTCGCGCTTTCGAATCTTCAAGACACACGCGATCCACCTTGAAGTTAACCCAGATACGAGGTGGTGTGTTGTATTCAGGAAAGTACAGATATATAGTTCTAAAGGATAGTTGGTAGTGGTTCAGCGCTATTTTTTGTGACTCTTTGCAGGCGGTTAATACGCCCGGATTGCGACTCCCGGAGTAAAACACAATGGGACATGGGTGTGGGGGGTTTTTCTTCTTGCAGGCAACCGGGTGAGGCTTGATGGCGACAATTACATTTCGAGGAAAGTTGCAAGCGTATTCCCAAATAAGATCTCGCGCTAGGGTGGGTAGCCGATGAAAGAGAGAAAATGATGCCATGGTTGGTAATTGTCAGAAGGTGTAGGTGTAGCCAACAAGATAAAGCTGATATTCCAAATTAATGGAGAGAAAGGTGATACTTATAATGAGACCACAACGATAAGGTGCGGTGGAATAAGAATCTGACGTTTACCAGAGGGAATGAGTGTATAGAAACAAAACTCAGTATTTGGAGTAGAGTGTTCGAGGATGTAGTAGTATACTCAAGCTCCAAGACCAACTTGGAAGGCATAGTCTATACAGATTGGAAGGCAACCTGAAAATATTCAACTGAGGCTCCTGCCCATCCTGATTGAACAAGGGATGATAACTGGAGCAACTCGTCACGAACTGTTATAGAGAAGAGCTTAGGAAAGACCAGGTGGGGTTTAACCTACTGCGGTCGGGTTATATCCCTACTTAAACTGTGTTACTTGGCGAATAATTGTCATACCCATGGGTTTACGGGAATCTTTCCTACAACAACAGAACAGTTTTTTTTTGCCCAGTGCCAAGACATCTTCTCGCTTAACTAAAGGGGCAAGAACCACCGACGGACTACTTGTGCATTTTGGCGCAATGACACTTCTCAAATTCAGCATATGTTCCCATATATTTTTCATTTTCACTTTTGATTGGCTGCTAAGTTTTGATGCTAAAGGGTTCTGTTGCACGTCGCAGAAAACCTTTCAAATAACTGGAGTGCCAGTAACTTTTCGCACCAAAGAACGGAATTTCGATAAATTTCAAAATAATCTGGTACAACAGCGCCTGATATACCATAGTTCGGTTGGGCGTTAGTATAATTTGCCACACTTTCATTGATTGACAGCTTTCGCGCCAATGGCTTTTGTTGCACATCTTAATGTGTGTTTTGTTGGTAAAATGTGTTTTTGTTGGTAATGTTGGTAATGTTGGTAATGTTCATTTGATACAATAACGATTAATTTACTTTAAACACTTATCGCAATCTCATTGGTCAACAGCTTCTCGCGCTGATAACTTTTGTTGCACGTCGTATGTTTGTTTCATTTCATGCAATACGAGAACTGGTCTATGTTTAGAACACTTTGAACTGTTTCAAAACAATTAGACCCAAGCTCCCTTTGAACAACAGATAAAGCTGGCTTTCTATTCTACAACACTTTACGCTTATTGGTCAAGAGAGTTATGGTTTTTTCAAGGTTTTGTTGCACGTCACAAAATGGTCGTGCGTTGAAGCTTAAATTTTACCTAGGAACTTAATTTCCCGCAAATTTTTAAAGGTTTTGATGGTTTTGGGGCACGCACCGCTGGACATTTTGGATAGGCTTGCTTTTATTTGCTGGCCAATACTCTTTTCCACGGGAGTCTTCTGTTTGCATTTTGCAAAATTCTAGCACGTTTAGAGGCGAACGTACCCAAGAAACTTTTCGAGAAGTTGAGTATTGTGTGTTTTTTGGCTTCGCCTTGGTGGCTACAGCTTGTTTTCTCACCAAATCTGAACATCACGCAGAAAATACCACAACAGCCGCCGCCAGAAACAACAGTCCCCCACCAGAACCACTGACCTGCTCATTTGCCACATATATTAAGATAAAGGGAGCTGAGTTGGTAATATTATGCCCAATCTATAATAAATCAGCTATGCTAGTTCAATGCTCATGTGTGTGTCCCGTAGAGTAAATACCACGCCCACAGACCCGTGGAGCGAAACCTTTGGCATGATGTCTAGATGAAAGTTCCTAAATATATTCCCCTTGAGTGAAAAATGATAGCAGTTGACCCATTTCCATTCCATTCCCATTCCCAGTTATCCTTTAGTTGCTTCTTCTTCTTTTCTCGTTTGTTCAATTTGGGTTAAGGCATGGGGGATGTTTGAAGTTTAACAGAGAGAGGGAGGCCTTAATCGAAGAGTGCCAGGAGATCCTCGATTTCATCATTACCAAGCTCCCCACTCGTAAGACCAGTCTCCCTTGTAGCTGTAGATGCCTCGCCATTCTCGGTAGTTCTCTCGTAATTATCAAAACCTTCCCCGCGTGCCTCACCATCCGCCCCACTCATTTCCCCATCCTCGGCATCACTCTCCACAACCCGCTCCTCAGAAACCACATTCTTCTTGCGCTTATTTAGCATCGTCTTTCTCTCCTCTAATGGCTTTGTATTGCCAAGCTTACCACCCCAGCTCCTCTTCGGAGTTCCAGTAGCAGCAGTCTTCTTCCCTCTTTTAGTTGGAGTTTTCTTGCTTGGAGTTTTCTTAGTAACCCTTTTCTTAACCGAAGTTGATTCGTTATCTCTTTGGTCATTAACTCCAGCCTGCTCGGACCACTTACCGCCGGTCTGCCATTGGTATGGACGCCTGGTACCAGAGGTCTTGTTTGGGGTATCGGAGGATTTGATTGGAGTTTCAGGAGTACAAACACTTCCCTTAGCATAGACAGGAAGCAGTCGTGAGTTAATATCCGTATTTGAGTGGAACTCCATGCGGACCTCGAAAGTACGATGAGCAGTCCACTTGCCTAGTTCATAACGTTCTCGCTCAGCGACGGAGATGTCATCAGGCTTTGCAAATCGTTGACGGTGGGGAAAGTAGCCAGTGTAGCGAAGCATGTCCTCTTCGGCATTGGTCAAGGTAATTGTAAGCCTCTGAACGGCTCTCTTCTTAATCGGCTTGTTATCATCAGCTTCGGCCTCACCATCGCTTACAGAGTGGGGGCTGGTTTCTCCCTGATTTGACTTGTTCATAAAGTCGATTTCGTCTGAGCGAGTGTAAATATTGTTCTTTCGTGGCTTGGGAGTTGAGCCAGTAGATTGAGCAGGCTGAGATATGTTAGTGACTACCATTTTCTAAAGCGGTTTTCGAGCAACATTAATAGGAATAAGTTGAGGTGAGATGTATGTGGTAGAAGCGAGAAGCAGTAAGAGGAAATATGTACATACACTGCCAAAATCACTTCCATGGCCAGGACGTCTTGTAGGTTGGATTTGAGTGTGTTTGAAGAGGTTGGCATTTGCGTATGCACGAGAACCAAGTGTACGAGGCATCTTGCATCCAGGCCCGGCTTTGCCTACTGTCATGAATTGGCGAGAGAGGGCTTCGTCGAAACCGTCTGAATCATCATCATTATCCGAAAATTCGGTATCCTGCGACTAGAAGACAGTTTAGTTTCGTTGCTTTGTATTTTTCTTTTACATTTTTCTTTTACCTGAAATCGTGACACAAAGGGGTCGACACTTACTTGGTATTGTTGGCCATTCATATGACCTCGATCTCCATCAAGGACGTTCTTCAGAGCGTCGCGCAGATGACCGGCGTTACGTGACGTGTTTGAATATTGACCACTGAGAGTTGTCTTCTTCAAACCTTGACCAGATCCTCCATTTAAAGGGGTCTGGTTGCCACGAACATTTGCATCTTTATTATGAACACCCGAAATATAGCCGATGCGATATACACTATATCGATCAATATCGTCTTCACGACGTCTTCCAACGACACCTTCCGAAAGCTCATGGTGTTGATATCCTTTCGGAAATCGAGGCGTGCCACGCAGTCCTACAGCCGTGCCCTGGTCAATATGTTAGTTCGAATATATCAAACAGTATAAGCCAATCAAAGAGCCATTATTGTGTTCAAACTGGAAGTATCTAATAACCGTGCCAATCCATTCGAAACAGTGTCTCCAAGATCTGGGTTTATATCACGGGACTTCTAACACCGTTTAAGTGCAATTATTGTTGAATAATTTGAGAAACATGAGCCCCTCTTACCTTTGTGCGTCGATCTTGAGACTTAGTCTGAATGCCTGCGCGGCCAGCCAAGTTCTGAAAGCCTCCGTGGCGATCAACATTGAAGCGCGAGAGATCAGAAGGAGCTACACTAGCCTCTCTAGCTGGAGCAAGTTCCTTGTGTACAAACTGCTAAAGTCAGCAAGGAAAGGCTTCGATCTAAGATGTGATACATACTTCGTAATGATCAATCAAAGCAGCCTGACTCTCAGCAGCGAACTTACACGAAGTATGTTTAGTGCTTCTGCAAACAAACTGGTCATGTTCCGTCTCCAAATGATTTTTGATATCCGACAATGCGCGAAAGCTAGCCTCGCAATCTTCGAAGCCCCAATCGGAGCACTTGCAGACGTAGGTGTTTTGGTGAGCTCTCTTGCGATGATTCTCAAGTGAGTACTTGCTGTAGAACGCTTCCTTGCACGGCTTGGGATACTTTGCGGTACATTTGAAGTCGCGGGTAGCGTTGGGGTGCATGTGGCTGATATGGGAATTCACGCCAGTGAGGGTTGAAAAAGAGCGGCTGCAGCCCTTGATGTGACAGAGAAACTCCCCGCGGGTGACCGGTGCATGTTTCCCTTTCTACGGTGGCGGCGTCAGGTATCATTAAACAACTTCGCAAAATATCTCACAGATCGGTAGATCTTACTAACCTTTACAGGGGCGCCTCGCTTTGCGCGCTGGGTATATTTCTCAAAGTCTGACCCGTCATAATCCTCATATAGTTCCACATCGAGGTCCTCAGAATCCGATTGTTGAGTCGACTCGTGTTCCGAAGCTGGTGAACCTGCTTGGGTGGCCTGGACTGTATGCGCTTCCTGACAGTGAGCAACCAGTTCGTCAAACCACCCGAATTTGATGCCGCAGCATGCTAATTGCGATGCCATGAGTGTAATTTGTGTTTGTGTTGCGATAAGTTCATGTGGGATGAAGATGACAAGTACCATACGCCTTGAGAGTTCTTTTTATATGGTGCTGCCAGGTTGCCTGTCAACCCCAAATTCACCCCTTCAACTCAGAACAGAAAAGGACTATATATAGGACGCTAAGAGGATCTAATCTCTAGCGTCCTCCTCTTTATTTATTTAAAACAAGAAGCCTGCTTTGCTGGTATCAATCTCCATTGCTTTGATATTAGCAGGGTGCTTGAGATATTGACAAAAAAAGGAAATTTATTTCCAAGTGAATTTTAATAATCAGGAATGAATCTCTGGCTGTTTCGGCACTTTCAACAAGCAGAACCGAACGATGTTTTATGATATTGGCGGAAATAAACCTGAGATCACGGGAGGGTTGAATGATTATATGAGATAGTCTGAAGCCATAAGTCTGAGATCATAAGATGATATATGGCAGATTACAACTGCTTAGAGGGTTATTCAAGAGAAGCCATGAAACCGAATGGCTCCAAAAGCATGATATTGACTAATATACAAATAAGCCATCCAATAAGTGCTGGCTTCGTGTTAGAGGTAAGGTATATATAACCGCAAAGCAAGCCCGAAGAATATGTAATGCAGAACTCCAAAAACTCCCTGCTATGCATCCATATGCAGCCCCATCTAATTTGGACCTTAAGAGAACCTCAATCACTTCAACGCCAGCCAATGCCCTATAGAATTGCTAAGAAGTAAACTAGAATGATGGGAGTTCGTCAATGAACGCCTGATGCGGAGAAGCTTAGGAAGGATCCACACATGATTCCAGCCACCAAATTAAGTGCCATGAATCCACCAGCAGCTTCTCGTTCACCTTCTTCCACAAAGTTGGAAAATTCGATCATACAATAGCTTCCCAGCCATCCGTTTGTGATACCAAACAAAAGTTGCTGTACAAAGAGATAGAATATATCACTTTTGATTTTAGCGCCATGGTTTTCTATGTTGCATAAAAGATAGATAGGAACGAAACCACTACGAAGGACCGCAAATAGAAATAGGGATTGTGGGCGACGGAACTTGGCGCCAGCAGGAAAGGGGATGTAGGTGGACAATCGGCCGAGCAGGTCGCCTATGTTCCATACTAGGAATCCAAATGGTATGAAAACATTTGGCTTAAGGATTCGTGGTGCCTCATCTATTGGTACAATCGAAACGATCTTCCCAGTGAAGACGGGGAAGAACATGGTGATCGAGAAACTAACAAATAATGCTGCTGCAAGCCAATGTAGCTTCTTGTACAATGTCCACAAGCTCACCACCTTCCGCTTAGACCGCTCTAATTCTTCTACACTGGATATTGAGCTGCTCATTTGGTTTTGCATAATTTGATTGTGTTTCCGAATGAGAGGCATCATGCTCAAGAGACAGAGGGTACTGATTGCGGCGGCGGTAAGGAAGTACATAAATGCAGAAGTTGTATTTTCCTTTGCTGGGCCTACCGCGGCAGCATCGCTATAATCGTCCGGTTCCGGTATTGCTAAGATGGTGACAATTTGAGCAATGGAGGGTAGCACACCTGCGACAGCCTGACCCGTCATAATAGCCTGGAGATATTCAGGTCTGCCAAACGAAGCGGCGAAAGCGAAAGCTCCGTTCTGGCACAGCCCAGTTGCGACGGAGCTACCGAACGCCATGATCAATGTAAATACGAGATAACCTGCCGGGCTAACCCCACGAAAGTATTTCGTAGATATTGCTAGAAGACTGAAGATAACCAAATTGATAACAAGTGCGGAGAGGATTCGCTTGGGATATGACGCTTTCGATTGCATGTTCGCAAGCACCAACATGGAAGTTAGGTTTGTGACGGAACTGACGGAGGTAATCGCAGACTGAAAAGAGGCCAGAATCCGATCATTGTCTGCAAATCGCATCTGGAAGTAGGGGGAAGCGGCCAAGAACATGTTCCTATTGTCGAATTAATATATATTCCTAAGGATTAGATTTAGTACCTACCAGGCCCATAGCATAGCAATTCCCAAGAGGAAAAATATAGACCACTCAAACCAGGAGAATGGTTCTTCATATTCCTTCACCTGGGCGTCCCGAACAATCAACACCGGACTATGTATATCTTCATCATCGCTGCTGCTGAAATCCTCCTGGAGTCGGCTGTAGCGCGTAGTGTCCAAAGTACTTCTGGGCTCTGCCCCAGTCGCTCTTGATCTCGCCATGTATGCTTGCTGTTGTATTCGCTATTATTGTAGCATCTGGGTCCAAGACGGATCGGAAGTGGTCTAAAGAATGAGGGAGCCCGAGTTCAAAAGAGCATACGGACACGAGAGATTCAATTTGTGTGTCGTTGAGTCGATAGCAATACCCCTCGTTGTTCACAACGTGCACGAGGTTGAATATGACGAGGCTGGCGGTGGTGCTGACGTCGGGCCGGGTACCCTTATGGTACGTTGTAAATCCCGAGCCGTGTCCGGGACGGGCCCTGATCCACAATACCCGGGCATTGAAGAGCTAGAGTAATCTCAACAGGGGGTGAAATGCCTTCTTTGCCCTGGCCGACCTCCCCCATACAAATTTGTATGGGACCAAGTGACCGCATCCCGTGACTGAAATCCGATGCGATGCAAGTATGTCGTGCATTGTTTATGATACACTGTACACCGACTCTGAAACCAAGTACACGGCACAGATTCAAAACCACAATTTTTAGAGCTCTGTTGATGAAGATGTAATTGTCACTCTAGCTGGCAAGCATACCAGGCATAGGCATGAAATGTGAGGTTGCACCAGGTGGTGTGAGTATGGAGTACCAAGTGACTCGTGACAGGTCACACAGCAGCAAAGGTGCATGGTTGGTTGCTCTTAGGCAGCTGGGTCGATGGATGGTGGGTGGTGTTATGGATGAAGTGCTGAAAAATGGACATAGGTTTTGAAGACTAGTTATATATCCTTTGAGATAGGATGCACTAACATCCATATTGTAAGCTCTAAGGAGGCTTATAACTTTACCAATACTTTGAATATTTATATTGCAGTACAAACCTAGGTAGGAGGCACCTTATACAAGCAAATGTTCAATCGTCCTCCAACTCAGTGACTGCCAGGCCAAAAGTTGAAGTAGAAAAACAATATTAGCTGGTTCTACTGCAGGTATACTCAATGCAAAACTATATAACAAACTATATAACGTATTGAGTTCCTTGAGACTTTTAGTAAGTCGGGGCTCAGATAGAAAAGAGCTTTTCGACCTTATCCATGAAACTTCTAAGGTTCTTCAGATCAAATTGATTGAAAGTTTGCCTTCTTGTAAGTATCAAAATATGAAAACATTGAAAGCTTCCAATCTAGCACCCACAAACGATCTAGGTACACAAAAATATCGTATTTGAGAATTATAAAACCGCTTGATCAAAAATGTTGCCTATCCCACCGATCTTCCTGTCGTAGTAAGCTGGGCTACCAAACTCATGCCACCATCCACCCACCCATCCATTCATCCATCCATGAACTCCGTCACAACCCAAACATAGAAAAAAAAGGCACACATCCATTTTCCAACTCTATTTATTCATTACCGTCATCTTCATCTTTTCGCTCCCCTCTATCCGCTGTAATCCCCACACTCACACTGTCCGTAATGCCGCCGTCATCACCAGCATCTCCAACCAGCTTCTCCGCCCCGCTTCCCCTCCTCCGCCGCCACCCGGACCTCTCGAACAACAAGAGCGAAACCGCTAATCCAAACAGGAAAAAGAAGAAGGTTTGCCAGAAAACGCGAGATGCTTGCGCGGTGGTATCATCGATGTATGCTTGGGCTTCCGGGGGAAGAGTTGAGTTGCGTGTTATTTTAGAGGAGATGGAGAAAGTGGGGCGTTTGGAGAACATGGGACCTTTTTTGTTTCTTTTTCCTTTGGTGGTTTCTTGTGAGGGCTAGATTGCTTGGGTCATTGGTTTATGGATGGGATGTAGATAGCTTGAGAGGTGGAAGGAGAAAGGGAGCTAGAGTAGGGATGGAGGAGGTGGTTTTTGGAGATGGGGCAAGAATTGAGTTGGGAGGAGAGGAGACAGGGAGGGGTAAGATTTTGGGGGCCAAAAAGAAAGGAATCATCCTTCCGTTATTTATCCATCTGTCCTTATCGCTATGATGGTCTGCATACAAGGGTTGCGGCTAACGGTTGGTTTTAAATTGCACATCGAGTGAAATAAACGATAGGAGTCATATAGTGCCAGCTTTGTGAAGAGCTTGTAGGTTCATTGGTTCATTGGTTTGTTATTTTTATTTATTTTTAGCTCTAGGCAATAACTGTTAAAGCAGGAATGTATGAGGACTCGGGCTGTGTAATATATAGCATATCATTCTTTGCATCATCTAACCCGAGATCATGTGCTAAATACTAGGCATCGTCGATTCGAGGAGCAACAGACCAGTGACTATGATATTCATTTAGGATCGCTAAAAGTCAAGTGGAAGCAGATGGATACTTACGGGAAGATCCAAGATGGAGCTTCGGGCGGCTCGATTGACCAATTTGGCCCAACTAATGGCAGCACTTGACTGAGGAATATTTTGTACCCTTCGCCAGTAAGATGCAGTCCATCCACCAGCATCGACCTGAGGCCCTCACTGTCTCCGCTGACGTTGTTAGGGAACTCATCGTCTGCAAATCTAATCACTCCATTAACCAGGCTCTTTACAATGATTGTGTGAAGGAGGGGACTAACTTCCTTCCACTCTTAGGACCGAATTCCACCATCATCGCCTTCCATAAATCAACAACGAGAACTTTGTTAGACTCGATTTCTGCTACGATATCTCGAATAGCGGTTCCATATTCAGAAGTAACCATGTTCTCTCGACTCATTTTTGTGTAACCCTTTTTAGCGTCTTCAGCTCCTAGATGGGCTTCATTGATCAAAGGTGGCGTGACGAGCAGGATGGTTGGGTTGTGTGCCACAACTGATGGATGGGTGACGATCTTTTTGATATTCTCTCGGTATTGCTCCTATTTTTTTGGAGTGTTAGGATTGTTTCTCTGGAGAGCTCTGAAAGGCCGTATATGCTTCCAAGCCTCTAAGACTTGTTTTCTTTCATATAAATCTAGAATTGCAACAGTGCGATTAGAGTTGAAGGATTGGATTGACTTACCAATGGAACATGTTGTTTTGAAGGACAGTCCGGTAAACAAGCATCGTTCGCACCGAAGAGGACTAGCAAATAATCGACCTTGGCCGCAGAGGGATCCGGAATAATGTCTGGAAGGACCTTCAATGCATGGGCAGTATTGTCTTGTGCATGTTAGCCATATTGGATGGTAGATTATATAGAGTGGTGATAGAACTCTTACATCCACTGAACCCTCGATTTATGACATCGAGTCGACGGGAACAATCTGGAAAAGTCAATTAGTAGACCGCTAGTTCGAATATCTATGTTGCACTCACGCTCTCCAAGGCCAGCGCCAAAATTGTATCCGCCATTGCTGAGATTTGTAGCAAACTTACAATGAGGTCAGAGACGTTCCTAAAAGGGCATTATAGGGAAATAAAGAGAGAGAGAGAGGGTGTGTGTATGTGTTTGCAAGTGACACCCATAAAATTTCCATGCCTGCAGTGACAAGATGCAACGATGAGGGGCCGGAAAAGTTTATTCTTATGGGCCAGAGATTCATAACATAGATACACTTCATTCAAGAGCACGGATGATGGAATTCGCAGGGTATCTCGCAGCCAGTCTTTCTCACTACCATTGAAGCTATTGGGGAGTGGAAGGTGAAGCAGGTAGAGACATGATGTTTACCCACCTGGATTATAGAATCGCCTGGAAGAGTTAGTTCGTATGGTTTGAGGCGGATAGGAGGTATTACCGAACAAGATGAGCTGGGGGTATTTTTTTTCAGCCATGTCGGGTAAAGTGATTTTGGTTTTCGTTCTCGGGATAAAGGTATGTACAGAAAGAGTGGTTGGCACTGGGACGGAAGATAGAATGGAGCAGCCTTCCAGTGAACCCGGATCGGCTCGGACGGTACCACCGGGCCGAATTTAGTGGGTTCCTGAATAGATAGATAGATACTTCGTAGATAGATAGTTGGCTTTATTTATTAGGGGTGTCTAAGATCGATGTAATAATGTGTTTTGTTACTTTGTTACTTTGGACTTTGGACTATACTCTGCAGTACAGTGTCTATCCAGGTCATACCAAATAATATGCACATCTTGTACGTACAGTAAGTAAGTAACCTTACATAAGGTATCAACCAGTAGATTGTGTGGCGCTTTAGCTACCGTCTAAAATCCCCGAAATGAATCAATCTTGAATAACAATAATACACCACAACCTATATATACCACACAGAGATAGAGTAAACTAGAGGCTAGGTCTTACATTGCTATATACGAGTTGAAGCCGGTGGCCAAGAATGGAGACAGTAAGTACAGTACGTACAGTACGTATGGCGCCACCACCAGCAGCAGCTTCCAACTGCTTTTACAGTGCTACTGTATGTGATTCATCTGGCTACGGGGCTTCCAGTCTCACGTTACCCTTGTTCTCCGATATGGTCATGATCATACTTTTCGTATTTCCGAGCATTGGTGGTGGTGTTGTACAAATCAGAAGCCTGTATGAGGGTTCACGAGCACAGCACAGCCATTCAAATAGCTGAGACAAGTCGCCTCGGCACTCACACCTATCACCTATCACCCTTCATATCCCACAGTTAGTATGAATCACCTCGATCACCCCTCCAACCCAACCCAACCCAAAGCATCATCATGGAATCGTCGTGAACAAAAGACCTCTTCTATATTTATAACAAGTCGCATGTCTCTTTTGTAAGTGCGAGCACCGGACTCTTACCCATTTTCATTTGCATTTGATTTCTTCTACTGCCCACCGCTCTTTTCCTCTCGTTGATCTTTCCTTTCCCCGGCCGCGTGACAACGTTTGAGCCTCCACTTTGAGGCTTGGGACTTCCCTTTACGTGTATCTCCATCCTGCTCCTCCAAACCTGTTTTACTCGTGTTTCTCAGAAGGGTTCTGTTGGTATTTGATCTATTTCACCAGCAAAAGTCAGGTCTGCCAGGAGCAGCTGAGGAATGCATCTGCTGTTTGATTCACAACATGCAGTCTGAACCGCACAGCGCTGGAGGCTCCAGCCCGGTCTCCCCCCGCCGCTCGAGAGTTCGAAATACGAGTCTGGACAACGAGAGAACACCTCTGCTACTTCCGCAGAGCTCCTCAGCATCTCATAGACGTGGCATGCGCGTTTCTGTAGGTAACGCCATTTCTTTAGGGTCAGAGACATTTGCTAATCTCTCACAGTCCGCGGTTGACCTTGCTACCCACCCACCTACCCGCAATGGTATGTATACTGCTGCTCTCTTTCCCTCTATAACAAGTCAAACACGCGTAAAATATGCAAAGGCAGATATGGGCTAACATTTATAATATATAGCAAGCTTCAGAGCTTCTAAACACCACAGTCGGGCCAGCTCATGGGGCGCCAGGCTTGTCACCGCCTTGACGGCGGAACGCCTCGCGTTCAAAGACCATATGAGAGAGTCGAAAGGATCAATAGATCCAGAGGATCGAGTATGGTACGATCAATTCACATCTACTGATTGGGTACATGACAGCATTGCGGATGCATACCGGGTGAAGGAGTTACGAAGTCGGAAAGACGTCAAAGGAAGGATGCTTGCCTTTTTCGATGGAGGACAAGGCTGGATACTCAGTGCCTTGGTTGGATTTATTACGGCAACGATAGCATATGCGGTTGATGTGTCAGAAGAACCCGTTTTCGACTGGAAAGACGGTTATTGTTCAAAGGGGCTATTCATCAGTGAAAAGGTATGTCGCGTGCACATTTCCTATTTCGGAAATAGATACGCATAAATTTTGAGGCTTAACGATCCATACCATGAAGGCCACATAATTTGCAACTCCTCTGTCGAAGATTCTCCAACAAAAACACTTCCCTTCCAACTTATGTCTTGTTGAATGAGTTTAACACTTTATATAGAGATGTTGTCCGGACCCAGGTGGCCGTTGCGATGAGTGGGAGCCGTGGTCGAAAGTGATACGCATTCCATATATCAGTGAAGCGGTTGTGGAATACGGTGTATTTGTTATCATGGTTGTTACTCTTGCGTCGCTGTCCTGTTTATTGACACTTACTACCAAAACCATCGTACCGTCAACATATCGAATTACTACACTCGATGAGAATTTCGGTGCTGTAACACGCCTGCCAGCTGATGAAGCAAGCGCCAATAATCCTAAAACACCTGAAGAACTAGAAGTTTCCGCACCTATGGTCTACTATTCTGCTGCAGGTTCTGGAGTGGCAGAAGTAAGGGTTATTCTGAGTGGATTCGTGTTGCACGGATTTCTAGGTGTAAAAACTCTTGTTATAAAAACTGCAGCATTAGTCCTCAGCGTTGCTTCTGGCCTTAGCTTAGGCAAAGAGGGCCCATTCGTCCATATTGCGACATGTGTCGGTAACATTGCTTGTCGTTTGTTTGCTAAATATGATCACAACGATGCGAAAAGGAGGGAAGTTCTCTCAGCAGCTGCTGCTGCGGGGGTTGCTGTTGCTTTTGGGGCGCCTCTTGGTGGTGTCTTGTTTTCATTAGAAGAGGTCTCGTATTTTTTTCCTGCTAAGACTCTCTTCCGAACATTCCTCTGTTGTATCTGCGCAGCCTTGACCCTCAAGTTCTTAAACCCATATGGCAACGGTAAGATTGTCATTTTCGAGGTTCGTTACATCACGGACTGGGAGTTCTTCGAATTAGCATCTTTCATTGCCGTTGGAATGATGGGAGGAGCCACGGGGGCATTGTTTATCAAAGCGTCTCGCAGATGGGCACAATCATTTCGCAAAATTCGCATCATTAAAAGATGGCCACTTTTCGAAGTGATGATGGTTGCATTACTCACGGGCTGTGTCAGCTACTGGAATCCTTTCACTAAAGTTCCTGTGGCAAAACTACTTTTTAACCTGGCTGCACCTTGTAGCGTTGACAAGCACGATGAGTTAGGACTTTGTCCGCAGAGCATTGATGAGATTTTCCCTGTTGTTCAGCAACTCGCAATTGCGTTTTTCGTCAAGGGAATTCTCACAATCATAACATTTGGTATTGTAAGTTGCCAGCCATTTTCTTTCTTTGAAAATAAACTATAAAACTTCCATCTTTAGCTAGATATCTACAGAGAGTACACTGCTAACACTAATACAGAAAGTCCCTGCTGGAATATATGTGCCTTCCATGGTGGTAGGTGGTTTAGGTGGGCGTTTAATCGGCCACTTGATACAATGGCTTGTACTACGCTTCCCCGCAACTCCCATATTTGGAAATTGTGCGGCGTACGTAACAGGTGAATCGTGCATTGTCCCCGGCGTGTATGCTCTTATTGCAGCAGGGTCGACAATGTGCGGTGTTACTAGATTGTCTGTAACTTTGGCCGTCATTTTATTTGAGTTGACTGGAAGCCTCGATTACGTGCTCCCATTCTCACTTGCAATTTTGGTATCGAAGTGGACAGCTGACTTCATTGAACCACTGAGTATCTATGTGAGTTGTTCCGGTCAATTACTTGGGGATAGAAACTAACATTCTGTAGGACCTCTTGACAAACTTGAATTCTTACCCATTCCTTAACAATAAGCATAAGCCTATCTTCACCTCAGATCTCGCAGACATAACTCATCGGATCCGACGTGAGAGAATCATTGATATCTCGGCGTCCCCCCTCGTCGCTGCAACTAGTCTTCGAAAAAAGCTTGAAATCCTGCGTCAAGCTGGTGAAGTAGACGGCGGGCTTCCGATCATCAGAAACGAGATTCTGGTCGGGCTAATCCCAGCACCAGATCTTGAGTTCGCACTAGATAATCTGCGGGATGAGGCCACAAGTTTATGCCTTATGGCAGAGGTCAACAATATGGATTCAGATGATGACGAGGAAATCGACCCAACGGACTTCACGCCCTATATCGATCCTGCGCCTATGGCACTTGATATTCGTAGTCCTATGGATTTGGTATATGAATGCTTTGTAAAGCTGGGTCTGAGATACATATGTGTGATGCGAGACGGGAAGTTTGCTGGTCTGGTAAGTTACCACCCCATTCTAACAGAAAAGCAAACGCTTAGATTTTACAGATACATAAGAAGACATTTGTCAAGTACATGCGAGAGCTGGAAGAATAGTTACTCAGGACATCATGGTAATGGTTACTGCATTGGAAATATTGGATATCATGTATAGATTATCGGTATTGGTTTGGTATTTTGGCGTCTGGGATGCTATTATTGTCGGGGCCATAACATTTAGCATAGCGCAGGAGTTCCCGAAAGAGTACCCACTCTCTCTATCTTGGCACATTTTGGTGTTCGGTGGCGCTTTCTATGGGGTGGTTGACCGACTGACATATAAATTTCAATGATTATTCTGTAGCACGGCAAATTTCATGGGTCAAGTTCGAGACTTGAAGAACATATCGTTTATAAACTAGAACCATTCTTACAAGATGTATTATACCATCCCGCCTCTGTAAGACGGATTCCGATTCAGAGCTACCAGAAAAGCCGGTAGGTACATATGCTTTATGCCGTTTGTCATTCTCAGTAATTCTTGGCATTACAATATTCAAAATCCTGCTCGCTCCGTAAACCTTTTGCCTAATGATACAACAATCCGTGAAAGCCTTGGACATCATGTACATATTGCTGAGGAACCTGACATGAATTCAGAGATCTCTTTCTCTCGAACTTAATCGTACAAATGACTGCAAGTCATGTATGCAACACCAATGACTAGAGTCGCTTTCCAAACCATGCAAGCAGAGATCCTATATAAATGGTATGCCAACCCAAGTTCTCTCGCGATATTGCACATATTCATCGCCGAAAAACCGCACCAGATTCCCTTCCTCGCCACGAATCCTCGCCGAGAAGAACCTCCATAGCACGACCGCGTAACCAACGAAGCAAAATGTATTTCCCATCATGAGCTGCGTGCCTAGCCCCCACCAATAGTAGCCAAAGTAGCTCGGGTGTCTCCAGATCCCGTAGATCCCATCAGTGACCAGCTGGTGCGAAGCTGTTTTGTAATGTGCTACGATGTGGTTGAAGTTGCGTCCCGCGTGGATCATGGCTGTGCTGCGCACAATCTGCATTGAGACCAGCAGGAATAGGCCGAGCATGGTGAGGGCATGCGAGAAAGCCGGGGGCAGCCAGTGGCGCGAGGGGAAGAAGAGGGAGGTGAGCGTACATTCCAGCAGCGCGGCGGCGTTGGCGAATGTATATGCAGACCCGTTGCTGCTGAAGAGAAAGGAGGAGATGGAGGCCGTGCTGGGGTTGTATTGCGCCGTGGTCCAGAATTCGAGGAAGTGGAAGATGCAGAGGAACGTGACGAACAGAGGGGCCCGCCACAGGGGACTGTTGGTTTGAAGGAGAATGAGGAGGGATGTCGTTAAGGAGAGGACCAAAACGGCCCCCAGAATAAATGCTCGGATGGCGATTCCTGAGAGGGACTTGGAGCCTGAAGGCCCGTAGTCTGCTTCTGGCGCCATCGGGACGTCTTTTATCGAGGTTTCTGGAGGAGGATGGGTATGTGGTGAGCCGAGACCACCGCCAGAGACGAGGTCAAGTGCATTACGAGTTCGAGAGCGAAGCTCATTTTGGTCGAGGGAGGCGCTTCTAGAGGCCATGTTTGCTCTTTACGTGCGAAGTTTTGTGAATTGACGTGAGAGAATGATTGGAGGCCGGGTTTCTTAGTTGTGGTAGAATCTAATCAAACGGAGGTTAAGCTGGTATCCTGAAATAGGTATTGTGTCGATAACTTAAATATATAATAATATATAAAATAGAAACCGCCTCATAGGCGTAGAGGATTTTAGTTAGCTCTTCATAGTCTTAGCGCCTTTCAACTCTTCATTTCAGAAGAGATAAAGAAAGATGTTTCGACAAAAAGAGGTTGTGGCTAGTATTGTTGTCGTTATCGTAGTCGTCTTTCAGATGTCAATTCCAAGTTGCACAGCCTTGCCAAGCCAAGTGCCTCCTTTCTGCCAAAGTTATGTCGATTTGGGTGGAGGGTGTGCACACCGCCTTTCTATTAAAATAGCTCGATTAAGACTGGATTCATAAATGAGATACTCGTAGATGCATCTTGTTTAACTTTGAAATCATGAGTCAAATCGATGAAGTGGAGAATGAGGCTCGTATGTCTAGAGGAGAACTCTATTATGCTTTCACACCGGGCATAGTCACAAAGAGAAATCGTTGTCACCACGCTTGTCATCGGGTATGTTGAGCCAAGGGTGACACAACATCCGGTGCCGTTTCTGTTCTCAACTCCTATATAAAATACTTCAGATTTCATGCCCTTGATTAAAGAAGAACATTAGTCTAATACCACATAGTTCAATAACGCTGGTGAAGCTCCACGTAGGAAACTAGTTGAGCTTTGGAAAGAGTACAAAACGCCAAATACTTTTCTTACGCTAGTGAAATCTAACTTCTACTGTATAGTGTGGTAGATGATAAGAGCCCCGTGCCTCCACCAGGAGCAACACCAGAGGAAGATGATCTCGTGCTTCAGAACGAACCATACATCGATGGTCCCATAAAAGTAGATTATGGAACCAACCTCAGGTTTGGCAAAGGAGTCTACATAAACTTCAACTGCACATTTCTGGATACCTGTCTCATCACCATCGGCGACCGCACTTTGGTCGGACCCAACTGTTCTTTCTTCGCCGCCACGCATCCCCTCGATCCATTCCTGCGTAATGGAACCCAAGGTCCCGAACTCGGAGCACCTATTACTGTAGGTGCGGATTGTTGGTTTGGTGGCAATGTCATCGTATGTCCTGGTGTCACTATTGGGCGAGGAGTAACCATTGGTGCTGGCAGCGTGGTTACGAAAGATGTGCCGGCTTTTCATGTCGTGGCTGGGAATCCTGCTCGGATTATCAAAAAGATTGTACCTACTGCACCCGACCCTCTTTTGTCTCCTCCAGGTGTTTTTGAGAGTTAGGTATTTTATGGTATACAATTGAGAACGACTCAAAATCATATGAAATGCTGGACCTTAGTTATAGAGATTAGGATAGTTAGCGCTTATTCAAATACATAGCAAGAATACATGACAGCCAGCTAAGAGAGCGATGTGTGGAAAGAAGATGATGGTTGGTAAGTGCATATGCTTGGGCTAAAGCCAGTAGACCCAACAGCCATGATAAGGAGGGTTGCACGATTATTTATCGCTATTTAACCACACTTAGCGTCCACGATTACATTGGTGGATATACGAAGTAACAAATCGGCCAGAAGGGTCACCAGTCACCGTCTTGTTATATTAAATATGTGAGTGGCGTCTGCTTTACGTTCTGGTTGGCTTGCGTTATTTACAGCATTAACAATCAGGGCACGACAAGCATAAACTTGCAGATGATGACGTTGAACCAAGTCCTCCTGCATACATTGACAATACTTGAGCCGCATTTCAATCATATCATGACTATGTTCGCAGCGTAAATAGGAAAGCATGCGCCAGGTTGCTAGCCATTTCACCACCCGAATTTTCAAAGATGATATCTTCAACTTCCAAAGGGAAAGGGACTGCCCCAAGCAGAACGTATGCTCAGTTTCCTCCCGACCTTCGCGACAGGAAATTGGCTAGAGAATATGAGCACCAAAATCAATACGCACCACAAAATTCTGAAGGTACGACTAAGAAGGCCCATGTGAGGTTGTGACTAATTCGAGGTGTAGATGACCCAGATACAAATAGAAGATTTTCCACAAGCGAAATAAGTGAAATCTACCCCGTGGCAGAGACTGGACAGCAAGCCGACCAAATTTCTGTAACCAGTAGTTCTATTTACACTCTGGATAAGCAACAGGACTCGGCTGAAGCTGTCAGTCAAGCTCTTGGATTTGCGACCATCGGGGACACCGAGCTATTAAATATTAGAACTGCTAATCAGAGAATGAAATCAGAGGCATTCGACTCACGTAAGATATAAAGTGTTATATAATTCCTTATTTACTAACCTGATAAAGGCTATAAAGTGCACAAAAGCTCAGACTTTAAATTTGGCAGAGTAAAATCTTAATATATACTTATAAACTTAATATTTCCTGCTTACTATATTAGATTTTCAAGGTTATCTGGTCTGAGCCATCAGGAGAAACTGGAGGGACTCAACTGGAGGTCCGAGGGAATAAACAAATCAAGGTCCGAAGATTCGTGATTATAAACAATATGAAAGGACACTGTATATGCCTGTATGTATTTCTTCTAATAAGTACTTCAAGTATAACTAATAACTATTATACTAACGATTGCTCTTATTAAAGAGCGATTATGTCATACACAGGAAGGGGAACCACGAAGTATGGAGTAAGAGCTGAACATCATGCTATAATCTATACATCTAAAAATCCAGTATATCTTCCAGGCGAAAGTGGAATAATCTTGAAGCCACTTAAGGTAAAGCCTGACGATTGGGAATTTGGTATTCTAGATAAAGCATCACGCTTGAATTATGCAAAGATTTACACTGTGGAGCATAATGTAAAGGTATGGTTTGTATCAAGACTTACTAAAAGTGCTGGGACCCAACTCCAACTTGATTACAATTCAATTCATCCTCCGATTGTTGTTAAGGATTCAACTCTTTCTTCTGAACAAACCTCAACTACAACCCCTTGCTCCTCTAAGACTGGAACTGAGAAACTTTCGGTTATTATGAGTAAGCAAGCCGACTCAGATCATAATAGGGCAATTGTCTTTGGAGTCCCGACAGCTGGAAATCTTCAGACAGATATTTCTCCTTTTGTAAGAGAAGATATAGCCTCCGACACCCAAGCATACATTAACAACGATGATCTACTTAAAAATAATCAGAATTTCAAATCGTCACTGTTATTATCTAGATCGTCATCAGCTGCTTCTCTATCCACATCCGGATTCAGTTATGAAAGCTATCCATCGTCAATATCTTCTGTTATGTTGTCATCCAATATCTGGGAAAGGCTAGTTGAATTTTTCCTAGATGATCAACAGGTGAAAATTGTACTTCAAGAAGCGAGGAATAGTCTATTGCCAATAGTCTTCCAAAACAGCGTTCGCCAATGCCTCAAGTCCTTCTCTGAGGACCTCCTGTCTGAGAATCAAGGTCCATTGATGACTCGTGCTGCTCGAGCTATTAGACGTCATCGAAGAAATACGGCCATCAATATAGATCGTTACCTGGGGATTGACGATCAACATCTTTCCATAAATTCTAAGCTAAAGTCTGTCGATCACAATGACGTATACGACGATGACCTAGATGATCTCAACGACAATCCGAACGACCTAGATGCTGAGGACGGAATATTCAAAGAATTTGAAGATGTATTGCTCGCATCGTCTTCATTTCAAATTCTGCGAGATAGGCTCGAACTTTTGGTTCATCCCAATTCCGTTCTGAGGACACTTCTAGACGTGTGGCCAATCTCTCAGTCAAGGACATTACCTTTTAAGCTTACATATACTATTTTCTGGAATATTAGGCATTATCTAGCCACTTATTTTCCTTCAGATCAGTTGCTAGGTGAAGTCATGACACTTACCGGGGATATCCTCTACGCCCAAGCAATGAGTTGTCGTAACTACCTCAAAGAATTCTGGCCAGAAACTGGGATATTTCTGCTGGAAGTTCTAGAGAATATGTTAAAGGAAAATGGAAAAGGTCAGGATCATATCACCCAAAACTCACAGTAGTAAATACTAATGACTGTCAGTTGAGAAATTGCAAGGACAAGTGCGGATTTGTTTAACTGAAAATCTAAGGGTTAACGACACTGAGCCCACGTTAACTGCCACGGTGACTGCATCATATTTGGAGCAACTGCAGATCATGAGTGTTTTTAGTTGGCTCTGCGCGGTAACTCGATTTTCTCCTGATATTGGGATCGCTATATCTTCGACCGTGGTAAAGGTTGTCATTGTAGATAACCAAAGGATGATCAAATTCGTACCAAGCAAGCTTGAAAAAGCATCCTCCAAAGCTACCTGCTGGCCTCAGCTCTTTCCACATGGAGCTCTTGCGCAAGATTACCCTATCCGGGATAGAAAACAGGGGAAAGGCTTAGAAATTGAGTTTGCCGATATGGTCATGTTAGCTGGATGCTCAAGCTTTGTGGAATATCGCAAAGGACTAGTTCTTGATGGTTTGGAGTATGTCGTGATTCCCGTTGACTTTATCGCAACTGAGGATGCGTTGGAATGGCACGTTGAGTCTAAGGTTACTGACGGGACGAATCGACGTCTACGAACTTCTGATGTACTTACTAAATTTCTGGACACCGATGGTCTAAGCTCGTGGCACCAACAACTTGAGATACGTGATCTGCTATCCAAACGATGTCTTCTTGCATGGTCGCCAAATGTTCATATTGCTATGGGGACTGCTCGGTACTCTGAAATTAAATTACAGCACTCATCAGCTGAGAAATGCGAACATTCTACTTATGTTCGTACGATCGGGCTCAGCGTGTCAATCCCCACTCCCCATTTTACTCCTGGTATGAAAATAGACTTCACGCCGACGGCTATTGTGCCATCCGTAAAGCCTTCAATTGGTAATGGGATTCACAAGATTCTAGATCAAGTTAGCCAAGGCAACAGTTGCAATGATTGGATTCTGATGTATGACACTGGACTTAAAACAGGATGGTATATACCTCAGGCTAGCGTTGTACTATACGTAGCACACGTGTTGCTTCAGCGACATGGTTACCATCTAGAAGACAAAACTGGAAACCGAAAGTCCCTCGAATTCGCTCAATTATCATCAGATGGCAGCATAACAGCCTCTAGGTCTCTCCTAAGGTGTATTGGCTACAATGTGTGTAGATTGGATGATATAGGAGGATCTTTGATACAATTCAAGTACTTATCAACAAAAAGCCTGACTGAATTGGCGATTCCTGTTGTTCGAATTATGCATGACAACGAATTGACTTCGCTGCGATCGCCCTCGAGTGTGGTTGAGGGTTTCTCCACAATGGTCGAACGTATATGGAACGATCTTGATACCGTTGGTAGTTGTTTATCAGGGTTGAGCGGCGACTTTAAAAGGTTTAAGAAGGCCCCCCCAGATTATTTACACGGTGTAGATATTGAAGATTTCTGGGAAACTAAAAGCGCTGAGAAGAAAATGCCCATCCGGTGGATAAAGATCAATCAAGCATGGTCCCATCTTACAACTCACCAACCTACTGTTATATTCTGTAAGAACCTGGGCCACCCAGTTATTGATGCATCGAATAAACTGTGTCAGTCGTGGAAAGACGTACCACCAAACCAATCCCATTTGGTGATGACAGGACGGGCTCTGTACTCTTTTTTAATCCAGCAGGAGCAAGGTCTGGGGAATAATTTGGAGTGGTATTACCGCGAATTGTTGATAGACATTCATTATCGAAATGGAATTATGTATGACGTCATCCATACACAGGAACTCAGCTGTGGGCGGTTCAAAAGCATGGTTAAAAGGATTACAAAAACCAAAGGCTTATCATCGTTAGACTATATTAAGCAACCCAGCAGCAAGAAGGTTTCCGATTTCGCAGACGGTGGCTTCGTTTTCAACGAAAAAGAAGGAGTTCTTTGTCGAGATTTAACACCATACTCAACATGTCTTCAACTGCCACTAGGAGTGCCGTCTTCGACATGCGACATTTCTGATCAACCCCTAGCCCCAAAGAGCAAAGTTTCTCAGGTTACGTCTCTCGTAGAGGAGTTTGCACATAGTCAAGAATCTCCGGAAAATTCGGTTTCATCCAATATGGAACTAGTTTTAATCCTCTCGGCTGGACCTCATCGACCATCTAACTCCCCCAAGGCCTTCGGAGAGTTGCTGGAAAAACCCTTACAAATTGCCTCATTGGCCACGACAAAAGAAGTGGCCGCATGTCCACCCAAATTGCTTAGAAAGAAGGCGAAATCATCAACGCTCCGCTCCTCTAGGGCAAAACCCAACTGTGAAGATATCACAGAGAAACCCTTACTGCCCCATAATAGTAGTACCCTAAGCTACGGGCATGACCAGAATAAGCCTTCAAATACAGAAAGTGGCCGACTAAGGCTCTTGACAGTCTCGAAGAAAATTGGTAAAGAACAAATTATTAACCAGGACATGTTTGGGCAAGAATCAACCACAGTTGAAATCAACTGTGTGTCACAGTCTCAAATTTAATAATCTGGATGAAGAAGTAAGAATGGCTAGGGGTGAAGATACAAAGCGAGCCTAAATGGGTGAAACGTGGAAGTGGTTTCTATGGACCCAAATATCTCTCATACTGAAGAACTTTTCGCATTTCGAAAAAGTCGAAAATCGAAAAAATACTAGGGCTTTGAAAATAAATTTATAAAGGATCTTAGAAATTCAACCATCGTGTTAGTTTCATATCACCTTCTATGCTGGTTATAGTAGTTGGGACTGCCTAGGTACTTAGGTACTCTACATAATTTTACTTTGGGATGCGGATGCTTGACAAATGCTCTTATTCGGAATTTGCATGTAAGATGTTCTATCGAGGCAAATAAATTGGCCATGAGACCCTTGGCTTGTTGTCTTATTTGAGAGTGTAAATATGGTTGGGTGATAATAATTGTGCTGCAAATTTGAGCATAAAAATGGCTCTGATATGGATTTATAAATGCCAGCAGGTCATGGATTATTAATGTAAGAGGGTGCTGGTGGCGTGTATGGGGCCAATCTAGCCAGCCCTCATGCTCAAAATACGATTATGGGTATAGTGTATGCTATCGACTTGCTACTAGGAAGTTCTCACATTGGCTAGTCTATCTTGAATTGCTAGAAAATCCTTTATAATGACTTGTACTGGTCAGCTAGCTTCGAAAAGAGAAATGATATTGATACCTTTGTTAAAAATATCCTACTTGTTTGCGGATTAAATTCATCATTTAGTCGAGGGAGCTCCTATTTCAGCAAGGGTGGGTATAATGGAGAAGGAAACCATAAGTTCCAGCTTTCAGACCAACCTAACTTTCGTGGAAGAATTCGAGACACCTGATTAGTCCTTGGGCAGAGCTCTTGTCTTCCTTGTTATTCCTGTAGACCAAATTATGCAAGTTCATACTGACTAGCAGTACTTGTGGGAAAGTCTGATAGGAAACCACCGTCGGCAACGATCAAATGAGTTGTTACTACATAAATAAAATGATCTTTTTGTACATGAAACCGATGGCTAGTGTTTAAAATGAGTGGATTGCAATCCCACACAGATTTCACTATCATGTATATATAGTCGGACGGATTTCCATCAGTGAGAAGAATCAAACGATCCAAGTATCACTTTTAGCAGCTAGTTTGCCTGAATACATGTAAAAGGAAGACCAATGAATGGTGGTGTTGTGCAGAGGCACTGGAACTGACCGGCCGAATGAGTCATGAGGTCCTGGTCTCTTTGGAGGTTTTCTACTTTGGTGTCGGTACATTCCTCGCCAATGGTGGTTACCGCCGGTTGGAAATGTCTTTCGAGTACTTAGTATTTGAGAAGTACATTGATCTTTTGCTCTCAAAACGCGGAATAAGCATTACCGAGGAAGTTGTAGCAGATAGATATTATGGCGAGCATGCCTCAATTGGGTGAAGTGATCCTAGCGGTGAAATCCGAGGTGGATGTAATTTCATTTAAGTCAGCCTTCAGTTTTACGCCTACATCGCCTCTTTCGCTCAGGTGCAGACAGTAAGCTTAGCTATACAAAGCATAGTCTGCTAGCTGATTAGCTATAGAGTGTTAAGACAAGTAGATGACCGTGTTTCAGTTGGTGATAAAAGTTTCTATCACGATTTCGGCAAAAGATTTAATATCAAAATTTGATTGCATGCTTTTCCAAGAATTTTATTTAGTCCAGAACAACCTCTTAGAGCATTTCGATAAAGCTGAAACAGTACCTAAGAAGGAGATGAGGTAATCGTGCTTCTCGTAAAATATGGTTGCCTATTCGTTCTCGGATTGCTGACACACTACGAAGAGCCATACTGCATGGTAACTTTGGAAACATAAACTAGCGGTGATAGATTTTACTAGTATTAAGCTCACCGCGGAGATGTTGGAATCAATGTACTGAAATTGCTGAACTTGAAAACAAGATCCTCGCTTCTTGCAAAATCAAGTTAGTTCAAGGTGTGAGATAATTGAGGCCATAGAAGTTGACTAGGAACTGAGACTGAAGGACAGTATTCATGGGAGGAATTCGCAGGAAAATTATAAGCCAGTATCAATTCTGACCAGAGAATAATCTGTATTTGGTTGACTGTTCCAAGTCAGTTAATATAAAAGACGTGGTTTGATCAAAGGTGATTTAGTCTCTACTGTCAAGGCGAGCATTCGGAGAGGATTTAAAAGACAATACTATAGGGTACCATTTCTTTAGTACCTCTAGTTGTTTAAGTATTGGATCACACGTTGCCTTGTTATGTAACGGCTCCTTTCTCCAGACGGTCTTAAAGGTTTCTCGACATGGTAGAACCTTTTGCCGTGCTGACTTCTGTCAGCCTTTGGTGGAGGATATAGAATTTCGAAAAGAAAATGAACTCGACGAGTGTGCCCCACTGGTAACTAGATTTAGTAAGATATAGAAATCCAAAACATATACCCACGAAGTAGACAACATGTTCGCAACGCCCGTTTCTTAAGCAGGGCACGAAGTCGTCTAATTAGGATTTCTTAATGCGCCTGACTAGTGACTAGGGCCTTATGCGCGGATATTAAACGTCATGGGATGAAGGTTATGTCCTCTTGTTCAAACATTCCGACTTCAAGGTAGGGCTGAACAATTCGCGTACCGTACCAATATAACCAATAGTAATCTCGCGATCAATACACAGATCAATACAACCAACATTTCGGCGAAATTATGCATCCGCGTGTCTACATATTGGCCGAAACAGGCTTAGAGAGCTGCTGTATAATATTACGCTTACACGGCACAACCTCCCAGCCGGTATCGGTAGGGTTGTAGACAGTACAACATATGAGCCGAAAGTTACGAATACTACAACGTGTCAAATAGCCCCCAATGGTTATTCGTTCCAGAAATAGAACGGTGGAAGGGATCTTTTTGGAGTCCCCTTAATTCTCAGGCCCAAATATGAATTTGGAATCATACATTGGTTGATCAGCAGCACGCCCTTGATGATAATAAGATTGTACCTTAAAAGTTCCTCGGTTTGTACTCGGCCAGCTTCCCCGAACCAGTTTGAGCAATTGAGCGTCAGGCCATCAGAGCAACCTCTGTGTTACATGTCAGCACGTGGGATGTCAAAAGGGGTGTAATCTTCACTAGTATATATATGATCATGGCATAATGACGAAGTCGTAAGAAGTGAAGAATATTCATAATCGAACATGTCGAGAACTAACACTGTGCGGCAGAGAGCAAAGACACCAAAGGTAAAAACCGGTTGTGTGACATGCAAGTAAGTGTGCTTCGTGATGCTATGAACGATTTAGCAGCACTGATGATGACCTTGTGCAGATTGCGCAGAGTCAAGTGCGGAGAAGAGAAGCCCTACTGTCTCAGATGCACATCATCTGGGAGGCAATGCGGAGGTTACTTGGCGGTTCCTCGTCCCAGAAGCCAGACACTTGAGCTCCAGCCATATCATGGGGACCCTAACACAATGAGAATGGATAAGTTGAACATAGGCGCTAATGACCAGGAACGGAGAGGCTTTCAGTTCTTCTGCGAGAAGTATGTGGGTTCGTTGTCGGAAAGGATGGCACTTTGATCCGGGGGTGCATGATGAATTATCTGAGCTGACTCGGAAACGTTCACAGAACCATACCGGAGATATCAGGGTACTTTCCATCCAATTTCTGGAGTAATTTGGTTTTGCCTGCTACACAAGCCGATCCGGCGGTCCTTCATGCAGTGATTGCTCTGAGCTCAATTCACGAGATAAAGGAACATTTAGCTCCCGGGCAGGAAGATGAACCGACTAAAGTAAACTTTGCGTTATCCCAAAGCACAAAAGCCATGAAGCACTGTCGCCAATTATCACAAGACGCTCCACGATCCGCCGAAGTCGTACTAACATCTTGCATCCTTTTTTTCTTCATCGAGTCCTTCCAGAAAAACCATCGCGCCGGTCTCCTCCATCTTGATTGGGGCATGAAAATCATCAGTTCCTTTCTCAATGAACATAAAGGTAAATTGCCATCAGAATGTCGAGAAAAGATCCCACCACCAGACTATGCACTACTTAAGGAAACTTTGATTCCGATGTTTGCTAGATTGGATATTTCAGCTTCAATTTACGCCGACACGCGACCAGTCCAATTTGATCAGCTATACAGACCCCTGCATTATCTGCCTTATATATTGCCGATCCCAGATGCTTTCACATCGTTGCAGGAAGCAGATGAGAGTTTGATGACTCTAGTATACCTCCTGATAAACTACCAGAAAAAGATCGACACTCTCCTCTTTGGCACAATTGATGTTGCGCCTTCAGACGTTGAATGCCGCACGGATGACGAATGGAAGGAACAGAACAGCCTTTTCCTAGCAAAGTGGCTAGCAGCTCTAAATGGTATGTTGGGACAGCGTAAAAATAGCATGGATGCCAAAGATCTCCGTGCCGTGCTTGTCCTAAAAGCACGTCATTTGATAATCAGCATATCAAACTGTGGTGCAGGATTAAACGCACAGGAAACGATCTACGATATGCACATGGCAGATTTTGAGAGAGTGGTGACAATGTCAGAAACACTTCTCAAGCATAAATCGTATTCTGTGGATCTCAACATCCAATATCCACTATTTTACACGGTAACGAAATGTCGTCATCCGAGAGTGAGGAGGAAAGCACTTGCTCTGCTATCTCAAACGCCGAGGCAGGAGGGAATTTGGGATCCGGAAATATTTGCTGCGATTGGACGGTGGTCGATACAGAAAGAAGAAATGGGAAGGGTGGTCAGGAGTGCTGAAGATGTTCCTGCTGAGGCTAGAGTAACACATATGAAGAAGGTGTTTAACTTTGGGGAGAAGAGATGTTTAGTTACCTATTTTCGAAAACCTTTAAGCGGAAATGGCCATATGGAATTCAGGCAAGAAGTGCTGGCGTGGTAAGCAATGATTTTAAGATATTCATTTTAGCGTGGCGTGTGGCGGTCAGACTGGATGCCCAGAGGGCGAACGGATGTTTGATTAGAATGTGTTTTTATATTTAGTAGGAGACGGGAAACTTAGGCTTGTATATTGAAATGGCTTTCAAAATCGTAGTTTATTGAGCGGAGCGAGAAGTTTGCGTCTCGGGCTTGCCCAATATATCAAAACTATGTAAATCCTCCATACCGAACTCATGAGCGAATCGCCCCACTCGAGATAGTGAATAGGACGACATGCTTTGACGCAAGGAGGACCACTAGGGTCGGCCTTGGCTACTCCGTTTGAGACAAGGGTGGACTTCGAACTGAGCAGGTACTACACGCAGTCCAAAAAAAGAGAGCAAATGGAAAGTTTCAATTTGAGCACTAGAACACGTCTTGCGCGTGTGAAATATTTCTATTGCTCTTTAATGTACTTGCAGAGATCGACGTTGTGGATAACTATCTAGGTAACCATGTGGAGGTGTTTTTATTCTGTTCCGAAACTGCTATTCTATTGAAGGATCATGGTACGAACATGAGAGGCAGTTTTGATGTAGTTAAAGTACATGATCTATTCCGCAGAGGTGACCGAAGCTTTAGGAGGTGCCATCCAGGAAAATGCTGAGGCACCTCCCACCGGGTTTGAAGATCGTGGAATTGTGGAAATAACTCGGGGTCCCTTCTGCTCATCTGTTCCTGGCGTTTTCTTAGACTCCCAGCGTAGCACATTTTCGGACGCCCCGACATTACTCTTACGACGTAACTCAGAAGGGCGTGCTGGCGCTGGTTCATACGCTGAGCCTGTGCGTGCTGCTGAGGAAGATCGGCTCGTGGCAGTTGCTGCAGCCACAGACTTGGAAGAAGGGCGGAGAACCTTCATATTCTTCCCTCCTCGCGTAGCTCTCTGATATGAACTTGTGGGTTCACCATTATCGCTTCCATTGGAGGCAGTGCCTTGTCTCCAAGAGCCCCAGATACTGGAGCCACCTACCGATTCGCGCCTGGACATATCCGTGGAACCTTCGTAATTCTCATGTATGGAAGGGGCACTGTCAGACTGCTTTTCGGAGTCAGAAAAATTTCCATTTGCACGTGAACTAGCACGCGATGGTCGTGAGTTTACTTCAACAGTCTGAGTGGCTTCCAGCTGTGGAACTGTGGCGGTAAACGAGAGCTGAGGTGATTCTGCAGTCAACAAGTCCCTTGCAGAATTCATCTTATGCTGAGAATTGTGTTCAAGCTCATGTGAGCTGTCCGAGGTAGTGGCTGGTATTTCGAGTCCTGGTGGACCCGTAACAGAAGCACGATGTTTTTTCGTTTTTGTTTCAGTAGGAGTGAATGCGCGTGCGGTAGCCTTCAGTTCGTTTCTTTCTGGTGTAATATTGCTAGTACACAGGTTTTTGAATACCGTCTCATCCTCGGGTCTAACAAATGGTACAGATAGCTTATTACGATCATCACCATAAAGGGTCATGAGGTTCTGCGACAATAAGATGTCTGCGTTATGTGCTCGAAGCGTGTCGCTGCCAATGAACACCCGAATCCCGTTCTTTCGATCAGAACCCGTGCGTTGGGAAAGTCCAGCAATCTCAAAATCAGCGGTAAGAATAGGTAGCTGGGGAGCTGGGCTACTTGACCTCGAAGCTGCCTGTGTAATGATGGCCTCGGGAAGATAGACAGGAAGTCTAATATTCTGACGTCCAGTAGGTTGTTTCACTACTTGGTCCATCAATCCTAGTTCTTTGACTAAAGAAAAGTCTATGACTGAACGCGGAGTACCAGAACAAATATCTGCGTAGAGCAGCGCACTGTGTGAGAAATCTTTAGTAAGCCAGCATCTGATTATGGAGGGAACCGGGCCAAGAATGAACAGTCCTGGAGGAGGATCAGGAATGTCGAGTGGTGAATCATCATCTTGATCCCCAACAAGGAAGTTAGTGTCCAATCCCAAGCTACTTGTTCTACCCGAATGGACAGAATGGACAGAATGGACAGAATGACCAGTCGAGCTATGCCTGCCATCTGACTTGTGTGACATAGAGCGCTCTGTCATAGGGTGACTACCGAATCCACTGGTTGGGCGAATTGGTCCAAAATCTCCAGAATTACGGGATGAATGTGCCCAATTTGAACCTTGCAATGCACTGACATCAAAACGAACACTGTTGGCACGGGAGGCACCCCTTCTAACCGGTTCCTCTTCTGCTTCCAGCTGTAGACTGCCGAGAAGATTGTGGCCTTGTTCATCATCATCGTCTGTGAAGTCGTCAAATACGTTGGAATTTGGATTCTGTACGGGTCCTATATGGTGTTAGCTATTTCGGCAAAGTGACTGTTGCAGTGTTTAGTTTGGAAGTGTCTAACCTTGGATTGGTGTTCCGCTTAATATGCCTGGAAATGGTGAACTAGTTCCCCAAACAGATTTGAGCGCAGCATCGTCGGCCTGACGCCTTTCTAGCCTTGAAATCCTGTCGCTATGGTTAATTTGCACAGATTGGACGTGCTTGACGTCCATCTGTACATGGTATAACTCTTCTCTGGTAGCTAGATATTGCGAATCCATGGAAAGACGCTCAAAGTACTTCTCGGATTGAAGTAGTTCTTGAGCTGAGCTTCGAAGGACTAGCAGTGATAGCACTTATCTCCCACAGCTGACCGTAACCCTGCCTCCAGTGCCCCCAGATATGCGTATGAATCGACGTGGGTTGCGTACAGCCAGGCTAAGTCCCCCCTTTGATCTTACCGTTGTCGTCAAAGATCACGATATCCACCTCCCCCACCGCATCGGCTTGAGACCTTTAGTCACCTCCCCGTCCTATATTTTCGTAGCAGTAGGTTACGTTAACTGTAGCTCTAGGTTGCCGTGTAATGCTCCTAGGGGCACGACACTAGGTCCGAGACCTGGTATGGTGGTCTGTTTGTTGGAGAAGATTCGCCCGTCTAGAGGTTATAGTGGTAGAACTGTTATTGATGGAATAGGTTTCCAGGTACGAGCAAGCGGTGGGACAGATGCAGGATTTGGCACTAGTACCTGTGATACTATGAGGAATCTGGAATATGAGGTTTCGAGGATGGAATGGTGCGGTGGATTGTACGGAGCGTGCGTAGTACTGGGACAGGGGCTCTTCCTTATGAATATGAGCTGGATCTTAGCAGATTAATCAATGGGAATGACTGGCAGTTGTTATAAGGGACTAAGTTATGTCGGGATGCTGTTGATGAAGTGAAGTGTATGTGGTAGATGTAGCTCTCCCTTTGAAGTGATTGAGGTGCCTGGTCTAGAGTCCACTTGAACCACTTTGGTCATCCCTGCGTCAAGCGCATCACCCCAGGTTTAGAGGTGATCCAACAGTACAGTACAACTGCTACCAATCTAGTCACCAGGTCAATATTTGTGAGAATTTGTTCTTAGCTGTTTAATGTCTAATTTCATTCAGTTCTAAAATATGAATAACTTCAGGGCAATATGGACTGTTGCCACCATTCTCCTTGCCTTTCCCTTTCAGTAAGGCTAGCCTTAGCCTTACCCACGAGGCTGATATGCCGAATCACACTCCCTTGCGAACATCACAGAGCTGGAGTTATATTTTGAGTACCTAATACACTTACACTACGCACACAAGAAATATTTATTGAAAAGAAACAGAAATATAGGGCCATTAGAAAAATCGAATACAAGGGTGTTATAGTATCACGTGCGATACATATCTATCAGCCTTGAGCTTAAAAGCATACCCTTCCCTCCCGAGCCTCTTTCAGCCTTGTCGACTTCTTCCATTACCAACGACTTATCTTCAGACCAAGTGTACCATGCTGCAGCGCATACGATACCATGGATCCAGGGGCACGATCCGCGAGAAATGAGCTTTTCCAGGAGGTCAGTTAAGCCAATTATATCTGTCGAGCTTCATGAACTTCAAATCTTTTGAGATGCATTCAACACACTATATTGGTCTGGGAGCTATGGGACAGGTGGTTGCTGTACACATATGATCTCGCTGCTAACCAATGCATAGCTTAAACCTCACTGTATTGAGCTCAGCCAGGTGGCTTTGAGAAACGATGGCAGCTCAAATAGTTCGAAAGCACTTATAGAATCAACAGAAAAGCTACTTGCATTTCTAAAAGCAAAGTGCCAACGAACAGATGGCGTATTCGATGAAAAACTAGCCGACTACGTGTTTTTCCCCCTTTCGCAGATTCTACAACGGAAGCAAAAGTACAACGACAGCCTTTCCGAAGTTACAATAAAGTGCCTCAATATACTGCTTCAATATGGTTGGAGAAAGAGAATTGCATTGGATCTGGCCAAGCAATTGCTCATTCTCTTGACATTCGTGGCCGGAGGTGTACCTGGTCAAAAAGTTGAACCAGTTCCAGAAGAATTAATGGTTGATGCTTTTACATCATTAGAAGCGTTGTTTAAAGCTTTGGGCGGAACGCCAGGCGGAGCTACTTCTCTTGTCGAGGCAGATACAATACCAGCACTAGGACATTGTGTCACTGTAATATTGGATGGCATCACACATGGGCCATCGGTTAACACACAAATTCAGGCATTACATGCATTGGATACTGTTTGGCGTTGTGTCAAGGACCTGCAGGCTCTTTCTACCTTCCTCCCTGGGACCATATCTGCATTGACCAAATGTCTTATGCCTAGCACAAACAGTCGAAGATCGAGAAAAACTATAATAATAGCCCTGGAAGTCCTTGAGCATGTCTTGGTCACCATACTGAGCGATATACGTACTCGCAATATAAAAGATGAAGTACCATCAACGGAGAAGAAGACCCTTACAAAGCCGTGGCTGCAAGCAACAACTAGCCAGATAAAACTAGCTCTTTCTAATGTCATAAGACTACGTACTCATGATTCCGAAGATGTTCGGGTTGCTCTTCAGCAGCTGTGTCTGACTATTTTGGACCAGTGCCATAATAATTTCTTAGAATCTGCCTCAATGCTTGTCGAAACTTGTATGTCATTGAGCGATATTGACGAAAAGAACACTGACAAGATATCACTCACAAATCTTGCCACAATACATTCTGATCTAGGAGAATTGGTGAAAGGGACAGTATACAACTGGGTCACAAGCCTTCCAAGAGTCATGCAGTCAAACGACGAAACATCAAAGCGTGTTGCACTCAGTCAACTTTCTAACGCTCACAAAATATTGACAGATCTTAATCTCGACTCCTCAATTTTAGAGGATGCCTTAATAAACTCGCTTCGCGATAGTGTCACTGTTACCATCGAAACATCTGCTTTAGTTCCAGTGAACGGCGTACAAGAAGCAGAGTTTGATTTAAATAGCCAAGCTGCAATGGCACTTGTCTCTGAAAAAGGAACAAGTACAAGCTTTCGTCCTATTATCATGCCAGAGCAAAGTCGAAGGGAAACTCGAAACCAGTTGACACAACTACTTGGTGGTTTTGGTACTCGACAGGCGCAAATAAAAATGGCAAGTGATATGTTGGAATACGCACGAGGATGCGCTTCTGGTTCAAGTATTCTTTCTGCCTTTTGGCTTTCATCCCAATTGTTAAAGTCAGCCACATCCCAGAACACGGATTTGGACGAGTTTTTCAGTGCTTCTGTTACCTCCTCGGATGATCAGGAGATAGTCAACCAAGAGCTGTTTTCATTCTCACTCTCGGTCCTTTCGAGTCCATCAGCGAATTCTGATTGGCGCATGCAAGCTGTTGCACTAGAAGTCATAGCTGCTACATCACAAAACATGAAAGAAGGTTTTCGAACAGAATTGGTCGACGCACTCTATCCAATAGCCCAGCATCTGGGATCACCGGTACCGCAAATTCGAGAACATGCAATTACATGTCTCAATCTTGTCTCAAATTCATGCGGGTACACCAACGCAAGCGAACTTATCATTAAGAATGTGGACTACTTGGTAAATGCAATTTCTTTACGATTAAACACATTTGATATATCACCCCAAGCGCCACAAGTCCTGGTCATGATGATCCGTCTTACCGGTCCATCGTTACTACTCTATCTAGACGATGTTGTAAGTTCTATATTCGCAGCCCTCGACAACTTTCACGGATACGCCCGTCTCGTCGAAGTTCTGTTTTCCGTTCTCTCTGAGATCGTCACAGTTGGAGCGCAATCAAACAACCTCCTCCTCCCGTCAACTCTCTCATCCCACCTAAAAATGGGCCCTGATACTCTAACCCTCGATGATATCACCAAGTCAATCACCAAAAAGCCTTTCACAAACCAAGAACCGCTTCCCCACGAACCCGTCCCTGAAAAGCCATGGAAAGATGCCAAAACCCTCCTCGATGAAGCTGAAGAACCACCCCCGGAGGATTCTGATGAAGGTCCACCGCCTGAAATTGCGAGACCACCACCAACGAAAACATACACCATGCTTCAAAATATCACGCGGCTAGGACAACATTATCTCACCAACCAATCGCCTGTTCTGCGAGCCAAATTACTTTCCTTAATTAGTAAAGCAAGCCGCTCGTTGCAACATGATTCAGATGCTTTCCTGCCTCTGATTAATGATATCTGGCCCGTAATCGTACATCGACTCTATGATGAAGAACCATTTGTTGCAATTGCTGCTACGGAGACGGTAAGTGAACTTTGTCGATCAGCAGGTGACTTCCTGGCATCCCGAATTAAGGACGAGTTTCCGCAGTTAATCAAACTTGCGAAGCTCTCGAGAGCAAAGTTCGAAGGGGAGCAGAGGGGTGGCGCAGGGAGAGGAGTGTATTCACAGCCTAGTAAGGCTTGGGAGGCTATTATTAGGTTATTAGTTACGATAGTAGGTTATGTAAACCTAGATGATGATACTTTTGATCAAATCATTGGGGTCCTTGGACGGGTGTTAGAGAGACAAGACGTGAGAGGGGTACTTGAAAGGATCAATGCCGATGCTGTGTGGCTGGCTTTGCATCAACTAGGAACCGAAGGCGCTATACAGCAACCTGCTGTGGATGGATATGCGTTTGCGGAGCTAAGTACGGGAATACTGCATAGTTGAATTCTTGCATTTGAGCCTTTTTCTTATGAAAGAGTGGTGTAATCTATGCAATGTGTGATCATTTAAGAGAGTTTTATGGTATAAGATATCAAACTTGAGAGTTCTCTAGAGCTTTTGACCTTCCCTACAGATACTTGCTAATTCGGCTCGTTTTGTTTAAATTGCATTCTCACCCCATACCCAAAAGTTTATTAGTTACAGTCCATCCCTCCCTATCTTGGTAAAACCGACAGAAGCGGCAGGTCTGTCTGTAGAAGTGGTACAGTTTATACAAATTTCCGATTTTTAATTTAGCCAAGGTCAGTGCAACTAATCCAGTGTAGGAGGTGTAAACATTTTGGGAATGTGTTGTTTGAGAGGGTAGGGTGTGAGAGAAATAGTAATAGGAGGGAGAAGTGGTGATAGTGTTGAACATGCTAGCTTGTTGACCACATGCATTAGGGTATCCCTGTTTGAGAACTTATGAAACTAGATCTACATAAGCATTGTGTCGAGCGACGGGATTTTGGGGTTGGGATCAATAACTAATTCTAGAATAGTTTGGCTCTGCTGCCCCTTAGTCATACAATAAGATACGGAGTTTGGTAAGGAGGGGAAAGATTGTATTTGGTACTGGCACAACTAGTTTTGATAGTAATAATCAACGAAGAGAAGAGAGCAGCTAGCACAACAAGAAGCAAAAGGAACGACGCGACAAGTAGCTATTTCAGTTCGGTTCCATCAGCAATGCAGAAAGTCGTCCAGTCCTTCAAAGATTTCTGAACTACGCTCCAAGTTTTAAGAGAGCAAAAGGCTTTACTCGGAATCATCGTCGCTTTCGGCCTCGTTAAGCCAGGTGAGGAACACGTCGGCAGACTTGCGCACTTTCTTACTGGTGGCGAGATCGATATACTTTTTGCTGGCTCGAGATCCCCATTTCTTGACGACGTCCTCATCAACGAGGTCGACATTGTAGATCAAAATCAAGACTTTGGAGGTCTCATCGTAGATCTTTGGGTTCTCCTTACCCCGGGTACCGATGAATCGTTCCAAACCTCCAAGAAGAGATCGTTGATGCTTTTCGGTTGTAACCATCTGTGAATTGTTAGCAAGGTAATATGCATGTTCAGAATCTTTACTGACCTTCTTCAGCATTCCAGCTCGCTTGGGAATTTGCTTAGCAATATCATCAGTGAAGATAGTTTGCATCAAGACTAGGAGAGTGCGGTGCTTGGACTCTATGCCGAGTTCCTTTGCCTTCAAGTAGATTTCTACGTCGTCGAGCTTGTCAACGCCACCCTTCTCCTCTGCCTCACTGATAATCCAGCTGCCAAGTTGATCATAGCTGGAGTTGCCACCTTCCTCGTCATCGTCATCACCTCCACCAAGGACGAGCTTCTGCTTAAGGTCATCTGGGAGTTGTTGTTGGCGGGCTTTAACAGCCTCAGCGGACATGTCAACAGTCCATTCATCATCCTTGAATTCTCTTGGTGCATCGAGTTCTTCGGCCTGGCGGGTCATTTCATCGTCACTGTTTGCCTCGATCGCTAGGTCCCCATCGCCGGATCCGTTGTCCGAGTTGGAATCTCCGTTCCCATTCTCCTTTGAGTCGCCATTGCCGTTCCCATTTAGCTTTGCTTCACGGGCCGCTTTCTTTGCCGCTTTGTCCTTCTTGGCCCCCTTCTTGGGCTGATTCTTTAGGATAAACCCACTGAGCTTGAGGCGCAAGTCAACATCGCTACGCTTTCCGCAGGCTTTACAATCGAGTACAATGTGTCCATCCTTAATAACCACGTCGGTTTCGGGGTTCTTACACTCCTTACAAAGAACAAACTTGGTGATGAAGCCGTTCAGATAATCTTGTAGCTTTGACGCCTCGTGGGCACCGTTGATGATCCAACGATCATCCGCGGGATTGGAGTTGGTCTGGGCACCTAGTTCAAAACCGAAGTATTTGATTACATATGCGCCAGGTCGAGCAAGTGATTGCGCGACACTGCTAAGGTTGACAATGACAGTCTTGATTCCATTTCCTTTTCCTTCGATCTTGGACTGGAGCTTCTCCATCTTATAACGGTAGAAGGGCTGTACTCAGGTCAACATGACTTTCTTTAGAAGTATCAGATATTAGAGAAAAACGTACATCCTTGACATCGCTTCGGATATTGATAGTAGCCATGATTGCGATTTGTTATTGGGGACGAGCGAAAGTTTTTTTTAGTGTTTTCGAGGGACGGCAATGAGCTGTAGGCGACTGGATGATGCAAACATGAAGCACTAAAGGAGATAGATGGGAAGTTTTACTGCTGGCGAAACATTCGGAGATGGGCTTTAGCCGTTGGAAGAGAAGATGTCGGGGCTACTCCGCGGTATGCGTTGCAGCTCGAGAGGCGGCTGACTGAGATCGTTTTCCTTGGTCGAGAGATACATATAACACAGGCTTCCAGTATGCCTCTGTGGTGGTGGTTTCGGATGGATGGAAGAAGGCTTCCTGCGTGTAGGCTGTCACGAAAGGCTTTACTTTGGGGCGGCGCTGATGTATTGGATTACTGCCCAGGAAATTGGAGGCTGCTGATGATGGCAGATATTATTCGAAGTGGTTATGTTGTATGCAACCTATGGAGTAATTTGTAGGCTGCGGGAGTTGGTTGTTGAGAAATGGTGGTGAGTAGGTTAGATGACTCTTTGTGTGGTGGGGAGAAAAGGAGACGTTGGAGCGCCGGAGGGTGATGTGATGTGAAATTTAAATCTGGCACACTAGATTTTCGGTTAGCAGACTGGAGGGACTGCCACAGGTGCCACATCATATCATGAATCACGACTCTAAATAGGCGGCTTTCTTGCCAACCTGTGTGCTGCAATCACAAAGTCATCAATTGTGTAGTAGTAGTTTTTTACACTTTTTGATTTTTCTTATTTTTGTATTTTTATTTAGTCATTAATTGGCTTTCTATAGAAGTATTATGAAGGGTGGAATTAACACGTGATCGTGCTCTTCACGTGACTATTTTCCAGGAAAATAGGACTCCATATATATCATGGTAACGTGCAAGTCACAAGCTTATGTATGAATGCGTGAAATTCGTATAGTTTTAAACTAATTACAACTATGTAAGTGGTATCTCTTGGTCCTAGTACCAAGAACTCCCAATTCCCTCTCCCTAATGTAGGTAGGTAGGTACAATGCCTTACCTAATACTTTTGAATCCTCTATGTTCTCAAATATAAATGTCATCTCAATGTATCCACCCCTTTCATTCAGGTACCAGAGGTAAAGTAGGGGTAAATGTACCTTAACCTTAATAATACATAGAATGGTGTCAACTCCAACTTCTGGATGACTGGACTGAACCGGAAGAAGTAGTGGAAGGTGTGATATGGGAAGGCATTAGTACTAATAAGGTTAGCTCTCCCTAATTTAAGATCATTACCCCGCATCCTTTCCAACCAACTTAAAACATCCACCTCTTCTTCCTCTTCCACTGCTCACTTCTCTCTTATATCTCTTGCTGTCTATACTTGACCATAAGGACCGGTATTGATGTTCTGAAGAAGCTTTGCTCCTACTTTGACCTTAATTACTTTCTGTAAATTTGAGTGTTTTTTTTTCTCTCAATCTTCAGCGGGGTTCCTCGCGTCAACTTTGAGAGTTTGGAGATGGGACGGAAAGGCTCTAATGTCGACTACGCGCTGTATCTGGTCACGGATTCAACTCCAGCAATCCTAGGCGATCGGGATATAGTCGATGTCGTCGAGGCGTCATTGCGTGGAGGCGTGACCTTGGTAAGTCCGGACACACCCACAGCCATCTTTACGCTCATTTTGTGATTGTGGAGGTTCAATACAGAGATAAGACCAGCTCAACTGAGCATCTGGTAGCCACGGCCAGAAGACTCCATGCTGTAACACAACAATACAACATTCCGCTGCTCATCAATGACCGAATTGATGTAGCTCTTGCTGTTGGATGTGAGGGAGTCCATATTGGGCAAGATGACCTCGGTACGTGCTCCTTACCTGTCACTATATCAGGACCTTCCGGAGACCATGATCAGTGTCACGAGTAAAGCCACTGCTTGTTCTTGTATCGGATGCTTGGGTGCATTAGAATTATTCGGAGTCGGGGTTTTCCCAAATATTCCTGAATGTAGTATACTGCCATACATTCTTGCCGAACAGCACCTTACAACCCGTTATGGCTTTTTGAATTCTTTTTCGCTTCTATTGATGCCCTTTCTGATCTGATTTAAAGATCTTCCAACGGCAAGGAAACTCCTTGGGAATGATGCTATTATCGGATTGACGGTTTCAAACATCGACGAAGCTCAAAAGGCATGTGCTGAGGGTGCCAATTATCTGGGAATCGGGACTATGTTTGCAACACCCACCAAGACAGATACAAAGGACACTATCGGCACATCGGGCACCAAGAAGATCCTAGAAGCGATATCGACCACAGGAAAGGATGTAAGCACCGTATGTATTGGTGGCATCAACGGATCGAATATCCAAAGAGTCCTTTTCCAATCCTCGGCCGAAAGCAAATCATTAGATGGTGTTGCCGTTGTGAGTGCTATAGTGGCTGCTAGTGACCCCGAAAAAGCTGCCAAGGATCTTCTGGAGTTGGTTAAAACACCTCCTCCATTCGCAGCTGCAGAGTTAGCAAATACCAACAAACTTGATGTTCCAGCACTTCTCATCCAGAGGGTTGCTACCATCATTGCCAGTATAGGCGAAAAGGCCCCTCTGTCTCATAATATGACAAACCTGGTCGTTCAGAACTTCGCGGCCAATGTTGCTCTAGCAGTAGGCGGCTCCCCTATCATGGCCAATTATGGCGAAGAAGCTCAGGACCTTTCTAAACTAGGTGGTGCTTTGGTGATCAACATGGGAACGGTCACACCAGACGGTCTCCGGAATTATGGGCAGGCATTGCAAGCGTACAACCTGGTGGGAGGGCCTGTTGTATTCGATCCTGTCGGAGGAGGGGCTACATCTGTTAGACGCTCTGCTATCAAAACCCTCCTCTCCAAGGGCTACTTCGATGTTATCAAAGGTAACGAGGGAGAAATCAAAGCTGTCCTCGGATCCTTGATTCAACAGAAAGGCGTCGACAGTGGACCAAGTACGAGCAGCGACGCTGAAAAGGCGACTCTGGTGCGAGATTTGGCAAAAAGAGAGCGTAATGTGGTGGTTATGACTGGTGTGAAAGACTTTATAAGTGATGGAAGGCGCACCTTCGCTATTGCAAACGGCGATGAGCTACTCGGTAGAATCACAGGTAGTGGCTGTGTTCTGGGAACAACGATTTCGCTGATGTTGACTGCGAGCCGGGAAGACAAATTGATAGGTGCCATCGCGGGCATACTTCACTACGAGATCGCAGCAGAAATCGCAGCAGCTCGAGAGGACGTCAAAGGCCCCGGAACATTTGTGCCGGCTCTCATTGATGAATTGTACAACATTCAGAAAGCTACAACAGCGGGCAGTCTCGGCTGGCTGGACGAGGCCAGAATCGAGGTTATAGACGTATAATTCATCCGATAAATATCAAGAGGCTACATTACCGAGGCTAGCGAGGCGCCGATTTATGTGCAAGTGAAGGTGTCGGCAAGCGGGTGGAAGGAGCTTTTCACAACTAAAGCATCTCCATCTTTCGAGTTTCGACCTTTCTGCTTCAGGTTTCCCGATCCACATGCAAGAGTCCATTAATCGAAGCTATCGAACGGAGCACTTCCATGTAGTGGATCCTATCGTTATTAGTGGCCATTTCTGTTTGGTTCTCAACGACCATGATCGACCAGTTTGTATATCACGTGATTCGGATCGAAATTTTCACTTGCAGCAATAGAAATCAACAGATGAGATGCCTTCTTCCAGAGTGCATTGTTTTGTTGCAGTGCTCTCTACATTGAGCTCTGCCGTTTTCACTGTTGACGCCACAACTTAAATTGTTTTTCCTAGGGCCAGATCAAAATTTCATTTCGACAAAAAGAAAGGGGCGCAAACCATGCCTCCCGATAGGCCGGGATACAAAACCTCCTTTTGCTGGTCGGGGTACAGTACCAACATTTTCTTAAAACAGCCGAGAAAGCATTACTCGTGTTTTGAATTGCGGTGGATCGAGCAGTGGAGATTCGAAGTGGATAATCACGCCTCAAACAGAGTGCAAGAGACGGGCTTTGGGGTAGGTTGTGCAGTCTTGGAGCACTGGCTGGTTTTCTCCCAGAGTTGGAACGATAAAACCAATTCCTGATTGATTTGGACGCTGAAAATTCAAGAAGGGATGTCATCGAAATAAAAACTGCCTGAGGCGACAGATGGCCCCCACGTGTGTGCCGGAATATTGGCAGGGCCAAGTTAGCCGCAAGACTCGCACCTTGAAAACTAATTCCCGACTTATTCCGACCACCGCACTCCAAGAGCCCCACACAGTTACGCTACACCGCTTTCGGTAGCTCTACTCCTTTTTATGGAGCTCACTGCAGACACGACCGCCGTATTGCGCAAATGGCATACCCTCATGCCACGGATTGTGTGAATATATCACCCGATGGATAATTGCACTCTAGCTATGGCAAGGTGTCCGCCAGCGAGGTCATACAGCTTCTTAGCCCGATAGCTCGAAATGGACTAAGACCAAAGCCCACAGGCCATCCACTGCCTTGTGCCCTGTTTGCCGAGTCATCCCAGCTTCCAAACGCAAAGAAAAACTCTTCGCCCTTTCTTCTTCCTCTCCGTCCTCTCACTCTCTGTCCTTTCAACCTGTTAAATCCACACACACTCATCCACCAGCAAAGCCAGACTCTTTACTCTCTACTCTACGTCCTTGCAGTTCATTCATCAGCGTTTCTTCCTCGCATTCACATATCTACACAATGGCCGCCTCACGCATCATTGCCCCCAAGATGGCTTCCCTCATGGGTTCCACCGCTGTCAAGGCCGCCCGTCCTATGATGCGTTCCAGCATCAAGGCTCAGGTCCCATCCCAACGTGCCTTCTCTGGTAAGCTACATTTACACTTGCACATTCTGCAGCTCCTACTGCCCAAATTGATTAAATGCTGACCCAATTGATTACAGCCGTCAGCTCCAAGAGCACCGCCTTCCAGACCGTCAAGCGTCAACAAGTCTCCAACATCCTCAATGCCACCAAGAAGGTTGCTGGTCGTCGTGCCTACTCTTCTGAGATCGCCTCCGCCATGGTTGAGGTCTCACAAAACATGGGAATGGGTTCTGCTGCC
>Ga0247734_1000291_pt1 | contig 44615 bp, 20 predicted proteins | sample UWRJL103311B2_FD_180933 | JGI IMG/M metagenome (GOLD analysis project Ga0247734, IMG submission 180933) | Plant litter microbial communities from Arlington Agricultural Research Station in Wisconsin, United States - UWRJ-L103-311B-2 | ecosystem: Environmental > Terrestrial > Plant litter >...
CCTTATCCCGAAGTTACGGTAGCTAGTTTGCCGAGTTCCTTAATGATTGTTCACTCAAACGCCTTCGTATTCTCTACTAGCTTACTTGTGGTAGTTTCTAGGTACGGTTCTTATCTAGTCAAATATCTGTATATCTGAGTGGTCATATTCAGAATGATACAAGACTGTTACTGTTTTTCCAGAACCCATTTCACTTTACTTGTTAAATACGTTAATGATATTATTAAACCGGTTAAATTTTGAGTTTATAGGTATAAAAATAATCATTCCTAAAATAGTCAATGTAAAAAAGTTAAATATGACTTTAACTAATCTCAATTGCTAACATAAATACAGTTATGTTATACAAAGTTATGAACCTACACCTCTTATCATAATTAGTTTGAAGTGCGTATTAGGGTATTGATAAGCATTGTCTTTACAGAGCAAGGTTGTAACTATGTAACAAAGATTTTTCTCATCGTTTAATCCTTTAGGTTGGTAAACTTAGAGGCCGTTACTTTATAAAAACCATAAGCTTTAGGCGAGGGTTATCCCCTTTTTCGTTACTCATGTCAGCATTCTCACTTGGGGTGTTTTAAAATTATTCTTAAAAAGAATAACCCATACGTATACCCAACGTTCCGCTACCCCATACAAAAAAGAAAAAAAATTCTTTTAAAATATGGACAAGGTGTCGGTATATTGTTTAGATCCGTTAAATTTTCGGCGCTATTATCAGTGTAAAAAGTACTAAAAGTACATGTTACTTAACTAGTGCTCTGTTACGAGATCTTCAAAAAATGACCGCTTCTAAGCCTATTTCCTAGTCGTATAAGATATAAACTTCCTTAATTTCACTTAACAATAATTTTGGAACCTTAACTCTTGTTCTGGGCTGTTTCCCTTTAGACATACAACCTTATCGTACTATGTCCGATTATTCAAGATTCATCTTTGCCCTTCCGAGTGCGAATACTCACCGATAAAACCTTCACGGTTGCCCGATATATGCAAAATTAACCTTATATAAGTGTAAAGCTTAGTTTACACTAAGCTTTAAACCTGTATAATAAATTATAAGTTGCCTGAGATCACAGTTCTGTACCTGCTAAGATGTAACTTGAATTACCTACTTATATAGGTTTCGCAGAAAACCAGCTATCCTAGTCAGTATTGTCTTTCACTAACTTACCACAGTTCTTCGGATATCTTTACAACGATAACCCGTTCGGGCTTTTATAACCCTGACTGTAGTAAGATCACTAGGCTTCGGGTCTAATTTTAGATACTAGTTCATTATTTCATAATTGGTTTATCTAGGCATTGCTGCTCGCATCTAACATTAACTCGCTGACCCATTATGCCAAAGGTACACTCTTACTTGTTATTTAAACTATGCTCGAGCTGCTTATAAAACTACTACTTCAAACCTTTCCTTCACAGTACTATACGCTGTCGCTTATATATTATATTTAGCCTTAGAGGAAGGTTCCCCTTTAAGTTCAAACAGGTTATGCCCGTTTTACTTGTTAAACAATAATCTAAATTAAGAAAATCTAAAAAGATAATCTAATTTAAGATAATCTTTGCTAGGCTTTATCTACTTTCATTCACACTAATCATAGAATCTCGTTTGATTTATTTTCCTGTAGTTACTATAATATTTTAGTTCACTACGTTTATTATTGAATTTCTCTAAGAGTACATGGTCAGTCGCTTTAAAGGTATCAAACTCTAAAGATCGCACGCCCAAATTAATAAAAACTCTCTTTAATATATAGCCAGGTATCCCTAATAGTTTCTTTATATACTTATCTACAAAAAAGAAAATTTTTTTAGAGATATTCTCATATAAATTCTTAAATGTAGAAAGGTTTTTTTATTATCAATCACATTACTACTATACGGTGCGTAAGTTAGTCTATATTTAACCCAGTATTATTATTATATAATGGACACTTTTTTATGTTACCTTTAATGTAGTACTATAACAATATACCTTTATTTAATAAACATCTCTTAATGTACAATAATATGGTAGTGTATTAATATACATACTTACATCCTTTTTATTACGGAATAAACTAACTAATTACTTATGCTAGTTATGCTTTTTGTCTTGCTAGTAAAAGCGTAGCTCTGTTTGCTTGTCAGACGTAGTCTTGACATAGCATAACAAGGAAAAGCATGTCATAAGCAAACGTAATGTAAGGCTAGGCTAGTTTCACTGCTATGTTAAGACTACGCTTGCGATGCTTATCAAGCTAGTGTAAACTAGTTTCAGCGAAGCAAGCACTTCGAGTGAAACTTGAGCAAATAACTATTAAATTAATTAACTAGCCAAAATTTATTTTTATATTTATCAGGTTGTTTGGATTCGAACCAAAAAAGTCTCCGACCCAAACGGAGTATCCAACCATTAGATTTCAACCTGTGCTAGTGTAAGCTGCGCCTTGCAAGATGTTTCTACTTATTATTTTCTTTACTTTGCTTATTATTGCACTACCTAGTTTCAGCGTAGCATAGCGTAGCTAATGCTACGCTTGACATGCCGAAACTAGCACTAACTTAATTAGCAAGCTGACAGACTACTTTGCTTGTCAGACGTAGTCTTGACATAGCATAGCGTAGCACTCAGTTTAAGCGAAGCATATGCTACGTAAACTGATTAGTTATAAAATAAATCAGAGAATATCCGATTCGAACGGATGATAGCTATTAACTATAGTAATTTTCAAGATTACCGCCTTAGACCAACTGGGCTAATTCTCTTATACGCTTTGCGTTCTACAGACGTAGTCCTGCGAAGTAAAACAATAGTAAACAAAGCAAAATAAAAATAAATAGTACAAATATATATATGCAATATATGAACCCTAAAGGATTTGAACCTTCACTCACTTCGTTATCAACAAAGCGCTTTACCAATTAAGCTAAGGGATCTTAGCTTTATTTTGTACAAATTAACTAAGCTTTTAGTTAAATTAATATATTTTCCTACGTAGCTTTTAATATTTGTATTATTAACCCTTCTATATAAACCATATTTATTTTATTTATATTTATTATGTTTATTACATACTAAATCATTATATACAATTACAGGTTTAATTCTAGGTTGAGCCAAGCAATAAAAACGTGCATAGCTAACCTTTACGTATTATATTTGTATTTAAAAATACTTGTACTTAGCTTTTTTTTTATTTGTTATCATTTTTTTTATTTTATCTTGCTAGTTACACTAGCATATAAAAAGAGACTTAATCTTTAAATGGACTTATCCTTACAAGAGCAATCGGATTCGAACCGATAATGAGAAGTTTGAAGCTTCCGATTTTGCCAATTAAACTATGCTCTTTCCTAAATTATAGTAAAAACAAATAAATAATAAAAAAGGATACTTTATAATAATAAAAGAAAGCTTTTTCACCTAATAGTTAGATAAAGTATCCTTAGCGTAGCCGTAGCCGTAGCCGTAGCTTAACCTATAATTAAATTCAAGAGTATTCAGATTCGAACTGAAAAGGTGAACTTTGGAGATTCAAGTTTTGCCAGTTAAACTATGCTCTTTAGTGCTTTACTTTCAAGTATAAAGAGTATAAGAAAAACTGAGTATGTAAAATTACAATATAACATATAGGTTGTCTTATGTCTATGCTAGACTTCGTCAGCAAGACAAGAAGCATAGACATAAGCTAAGCAAGTAACTGACAGACGTAGTCAGTTTCACTAGCATAGCTAGTTAACAAACACATAGATTGTAAATGACGGAAAAGAGATGATTTGAACATCCAGGTGCGTAGCACAATATTTAGCAAATATCTTGTTTTACCAATAACAACTTTTCCTATTATTTTCTACATATAGCGTAGCTTAAGCTAGTTACAGCTAGTGTAGCTTACATAGATATTATTATAACTTTCGGGTCAAACCGGGCTCGAACCGATATACGCTTCCTTGACAAGAAAGTTCTTTACCAATTAAGAAATTGACCCCTTTTTATATATTTTACGGCCAGTCGAATTCGAATCGACAAAATTTGTTTGGAAGACAAAAGGTTTACCATTAGCCTATGGCCGTTGAGTGCAAACATAGTTATCTATGCTTCTTATGCTATGCTTTAACATGTCATAGCATAAAGAAAAAATAACTATATTTACACTTATATATTTAAAGTTGTTTATCCTAGTTTTATACTGAGTATAAAACATTTTATAATCTATTTTACATATACTTTAAAGCACTTATTGCTTAGTAATAGTTAACATATATATTAAAAATATAGTATATTATATAAAACTAAATACTATGAACCTCAGTAATATATAGATATGAATAAGAATAATCAAACAACATCTACGAAATGTCAGTATAAAATACTAGATTCTAAACCTAAATGGTGATTTTCTGTAGAGTGGTAAGCAAGTACACGTCATAATCCTACTGCGATAAAGGCTGTACCTATCATCACATGAATACCGTGGAATCCCGTACCTAAATAGAAACAAGATCCAAAAATACCATCACTAATTGTAAAAGAAGAAACTGTATATTCTATACCTTGGAAAGCGGTAAATATTAAAGCTAAAACAACTGTAGCTACTAAACCATTTAAGGCTCCGCTTCTATTACCTTGTATTAAAGAATGGTGAGCATATGTTACTGTAACACCTGAAGAAAGTAAAATAACAGTATTAAGTAAAGGTAATTCAAAGGGGTTAAGTGCTTCTATACCCATAGGTGGTCATTGTGCTCCTAGTTCTATAGTAGGAGACAAAGCGCTATGGAAAAATGCTCAAAATATACCTAAGAAGAACAAAGCTTCTGAAACTATAAATAAGGCTACACCCATGTTTAATCCTTTTTGTACAGCTAAGGTATGGTTACCTAGATATGTACCTTCACTTATAACGTCACGTCACCAAAAAGACATAGATAAAATAACAGTTAAAAAAGCCATAGCTAAAAAAGCATATGCATTATTAAAACTATGCATAGTTAATACACCAGTAGTAGTTAATACTAATAAAGCAATACAAGTAAACAAAGGTCAAGGCGAAGGTGAAACTAAATGATAAGGATGGGCTTGAAAATTACTACGGGTTAAATTTGTCATCATATTATATACACATCATATCTAAAGTAGATTTAGAATAGCTATGTTTATGCTAATTAAATTAAGGAAGTATAAAAAAAATAAAAGCGAGATTAAATATATATAACCATAAGATCTATGGGATTCGAACCCATATAACAAAGATTAAAAGTCTCGTATTTTACCATTAAACTAAGATCTCTTCAACAATACCTATAAGCAAATAACTGGCTGAAATCTAATGGTAGGGTTCTCCGAAGGTTCGGAGACTTTTTTGGGTTCGAATCCTCACAACCTGGTTAACATAAATCCTTTACAATATCTCGCTATGCTAAATATATATTGCTTCTTACGTAGCATAAGTTAGACAGACGTAGTATATAAAGCCTAGCTCTGTTTGCTTGTCATACGTAGTCTTGACATAGCATTACAAGGAAGTGCAATAAATACTTACTTGCAAGAAATACTAAACAAAAAAGACTTAAATTTTTACATTAATATCTGGTATATTGCTTTTAGGGTTATTTGCATAGCATAAGCACTTCTTGCTACGCATATGCGTAGCAAGAGTGTAAAGCGTAGCTTGAGCAAGAAAAAAAAAATAAACGTGCTATCTATATAGTCTATATAAGGAAAAGTAAGAAATAGGTGACTTGAACACCTAACCTACCGTGTGTAAAACGGTTGCTCTACCATTAAGCTAATCTCTTTTAAAGTACTCTTAAATAAAAAAAAAAATATAAAAATACAATTACAACTGTATACAGAACGTGTACAGGACTTGAACCTGTATTAGGGCGGCCGAAACGCCATATTCTACCATTGAACTAACACGTATTCTAAGTACCATAAGTCTTTATAATATCTACTTTTACTGGTCCCTATTTAATTATATACTTGATATAAGACTACTTGCAAGTGTAACTTGCAAGAGGCTTGAACTAGGACACATATAAACCCTTTACAAAAAGGTATAAAGAATATTTTTGTTTAATTTTATGTTTAATTTTTTGGCTAATTTTTTTGTTTAATAGTTATTACTATAGATCCTACCATTGCTAATAATAAAATAATAGAAGTTAAAATTAATCATATACTATAGCTAGTATACATTATGTTACCTATGCTTGTAATATGATTACTTTCTGCTAGATTACCATCTCATATTTTACTAGTTACATATGACACACCCCCATTATCTAACTCTATATCGTTTAAATTAAATAAATTATATAAGAAATTAAACTTGTTATCTAAAACGTTAGATAATGTAATATTAAAATTAAAGATAGAACTATTAAAAGAAGCAATACTATAAGGTAGTATTTGGTTAATAGGATAACTAAATGAAAAACAAATAAAAATAGCTAAGGGTATACTATTACTAGGATTACCTGTCAACTCACTCACTCTAACATTAATCAACATTAAAATGAAAAGGAATAAAATAGATACAGCACCTACGTAAACAAGTAAATAAGATAAACCTATGAAATTTAACCCTAACAAACTAAGATAGCTAGCAATACACAAAAACAAACCAATTAAAAATAAGACAGATACAACGGGATTTTTAATAACAATAACTAATATACCACATAATACTGCAAATAAGGACATAACGTCTAAAATTTCTACTCTATAACCATTAGTATAGATTTCACTGAAAACAAAAAGACTATTCATAATAATAAAAAAAAAAATACTAAGCAAGAATTAAATATAAAAAGACACATCTAAGTAAAATTAACTATAAATACGCACTCTCTACTTTTTAAGCACAAAAAATAAAGATTAAAAACAGTTTAAGATTAAATTATAACCCGTTGAATCTATAGAAAACAGTAGCTTATAAATTATATAGAGGTAAGAGGTTAAGCTACGCTAAGGTTAAGCTACGCTAAGGTTGCTCATGATATAATAAATAAAATAAAGCAATATTTCGCTACCCGCTTGCTATGTAAAGATACATCTTATAAGTAACAAAATATAAAAAGTAAATAAAGGATGAATAGAGTATTACCTTTATTTTATGCAAGTTACACTAGCCAACAACTTACCGTCCAAAAACCTTTAAATTTATAGGAATAAAAAGTCTAAGATTTTTAATGCTCAAGCTACGCTTTACACTCTTGCTACGCATATGCGTAGCAAGAAGTCTTGTGCTAGACAAGACCTAGTCTGACAGCAAAATAGTCTAGCATAACCTATAACTAATTAAACGTACTTAGCCCTCAACATGAATTGAACATGTATATAAATATTAACAGTATTTCGCTCTACCATTGAGCTATAAAGGCTGAGTAAAAACAGAAGAAAAAAATATAAACCTACTAAAGTACAAATAATTAATTAGATAGATAACCTTTTGCTTTGAATAAATAATCCGAAACTTGTCTCTTATTGCTTCTTACTTAATACTTAAGGGTTAATACTTAATACTACCTAATTAATACATATAGCCTATGTTATAGATGTGCTATGCTAGGCAGTTACACTGACGTAGTCTAACTATGAAATAATAAGAGATTATATAAAAAAAAAAGGGTCTAGCGTAGCTTAAACTACGACATATACGGACAATTCTTTTGCTTTGCAATACATATGTAGATCTTTTAGGAAGAAAAGGACTCGAACCTTCGACAGCGCATTGCTACTGAGTTTACAGCTCAACCCGCCATACCATCAAGCGGAACCTTCCTTTATATATATATTTATATTATAAACATAAATATATATATAACATACATATATTTCTATATATATAATATACATATATTTCTATATGTATAACTTATGTATTGTTAATATTAATCAATCCCGTGCAACTTCCACTACACGAACCGTATTTCGACTTAACACCAATCAAAGTCACGCATACGAAGACCTATCATAAAAATAGCTAGAAGTAATAATCTAGAGTAGATAAATTATAATAGGCCAAACTTATTGCACATACTTCTTTCAGCGCCTGACGAGTAGTAAGTACCTATCTGAGATTAAATTCACCGTGACGTGGTGATTCACGATTACTAGTAATTCCTTATTCATGTAGTCGAATTTCAGACTACAATCCTTGTTATATCCTATTTTAATTAGATTAGCTCAAATTCACATTATCGCATCATTTTGTATAGGCATATGTGGCACGTCTATCGCCCACAACATTAAGGCCATGATGACTCGTCTTATTCCCTGTTATCAAACCCATATCCAGGCGAACTGCTTTATTTATCATAATAAGATACAAATAAAGCAAGGGCTTCCGTTAATTTAAAGGAGCAAACCAATATCTCACGACATTAACTAAAAACAGCCGTGCAACGCTTGTAATATATTAATCTTTCTAACCATGTACTTGAACAGACGTAGTCTGACAAAGCATATGGTACCTCTTACATGAAAAGAATTAAGAAAGATTAATATAATATTCAAATTGTGGTAAGGTTTTTCGCGTAACTACGAATTAAATAACATACTTCACTACTGGTTTCAGAAACGGTCTAATGATTTCAGTTTCTGCGTTGCCACATTACTCTTGAGGTGAAATGCTTACACTTTCATTTATAGGCCAAATAAATATCTAACCCATGGCATTCATAATTCTCTGCTTGGACTACTAGGGTATCTAATCCTGTTCGCGACCCGAGCCTTCGTCCCTCAACGTCAGTTATTACATAAAAGGTTGCTTTCGCCTTTACCAGTCGTTATGGGATCAAAGAATTTCAACTCTACTCCACAAATACTCACCTCCTCATATAAAACTCTAGTAAAAAGATATCTTGTTTAAGATCATATTTACCGTCTAGGTACCCTGTAAACCTATTAAAGATGAATAACACTAGTCTTTTACGTATTACCGCGACTGCTGGCACGTAATTTGGTCAAGACAAATAGGTATTTGATTGTCATAATCAACCTTATTAAAATACCTAGAACTTTATGCGACAAAATCGCTACTATACCGTCAGCCTGGGTTAGCTATGCAAAGCTACGCTATGCAAATCAAACCCAGTTAATAATTAGAAAATAAAAATAAGATTTCTAATATAAGACAACAAAGTAAACTTAAATAATTAATTATTTATTTTAGATGTTAATAAAAACCAGATGTTTAAACCCAATCAATTTAAAACAAATAGAATACCAGAATAAACCTTAAAGAACAAAAAATTATTCTTTAACCGTTATAGCTAGCCTATAGCATAGGCTATACATTCCCCCAAGTTGCTGGTTCAGCCGTTAGGCCATTGACCAATATTCCCCACTGCTGTACAAAACGTATTGGGGTTTTTTCAGACCCAATGTGATCGATCGACCTCTCAGCCTCGACTACGGAATTTTAAGCTGGTTAAGCCATTACCTTAACTACTACCTATCCGAAACAAAGTTTGTCCTCTTAAAGCGGAAAGTATTTCCTTTTGTATATTATAGGGTATTTATTAACCCTACTTTAAGGCAGCCACCATGTTGTTTACTCACCTGTACACCACTTCTAATGAATATAACACCAAACCCTTTATATAACCTCTTCTTGCGAAGCATAATGGCTAAACATTAGGCTAAGTATAATTTAAATTAGACGTACGATTAGCATGTGTCAAGCATTTGGACAGCGTTCATTCAGAGCCATCATCAAACTCGAAGAAAATAAATGATGCAAAAGATAAATCCACTAAAGGAAAATTTTAAATATAAATAAAAAAATTTTTTATCTTCTACACCATTACTATAAGCCCGTACTATGTACTATGTATATAGATAACAGACTAACCTTAAACCTTGTTTACTTTAAAAGCTTTTTAGTTTCTCTTACTATAACTAGCACTTATTTATGCGAGTCTAAGCTACGCTAGTTTCAGCGAAGCAAGCAGAGTAAGTAAAACTGCTTACTATGCATAGCATAGAGATAGAAAAATAATCTACTACCTTTATATTTAATCTACATATGCTAGTGTAACTTGCAATAGCTATATTTATTGACTAATATATTTTTTTGGTTACCATTAAGCCGGATCCTGTTATAGTAATTAGTCTAAATCAAGGCTTAACAATGGGCGTGTAAGTTCGCAATACCTTTTTTACTGTATATATTTAAATGTTTATATACATATGTTTATATATTTTAATATAGAAAAAGGTTTAACATTTTCTCTGTAATACCCTGGCTTTAACCATACACTCATTTACTTTGTGTTATTGTATAATAAGCGTCGGACTTTCCTAGGTTATACATCTAAGCTATGACTACTTAGCGTAGTATAGCAAAGAATATATAACACATATACTATTGGTAACACAAAAACATATTTATTAACCGTTTTATATAAAACAAATCTAAGCTACGTTAGTTACAGCTAAGCTAAAGTAATTTTAGCGTAAGCAAGCAAGAATATAAAACAATAAAAATAATCCTTAATAAAAAAAAAAGAATAGTTATAACTAATAAATATAGACCTGATTTAACTCACTACTCATAGGTCTAAGGGTTTCCAACCCTTAATTATTGCAGAGGATTTGCTATCCTTTATTGCTTAGCATAAGACCTATGCACTTCGTTATGCATTGTATGTAAAACTGCACATCCTTGTGTTAGTGTAACTTGCAAGCGTAGTCGGTTTCACTAAGCAAATAGGTCTTTAAAAATAAACTATTAAATATATTTCAACTACCTTATCCTTAAATACACATTAAATATATTTTAGTCGAACTAGTCTCTAATTGTATAATAAAAATAATAATTAAAAGGGATAAGCTTAATCTCCAACTAAAAAACTCTTGTCTTATAACGTAAGCCTTCCAAAACATATAAGTATAATACTATACTACGAAAGCAATTTTACTTACACTGCTTATGCTAAGCTAGACTTCGTCAGCAAGCAAAAGACTACGTCTCTTAGTTTAACGTCTAACTTGTGATAGATAAACCTTAATTAGAATATCAAAATTAATGTAAATCTAAAGCATCTTTAATGTAACTACTTGTAAGAACAACAAAAACTTGGGCTTGTATGAATGCAATACCTAACTCTAAACCTGAAAAGGCTATAATAAAGGCTAAAGGTATTAAACCTAAGAAGAAAAAAATAAATCCTGATGTCATAATATTATAAGTGAAACCAGCTAAAATATTTAATAACATGTGACCACTTAAAATATTAGCACCCAATCTAAGTCCTAATGATACATTTCTTGATAAGTAAGATATAAATTCAATTAAAACTAATAAAGGTAATAATGCTAAAGGACAACCAGCAGGAACTAATAAAGAAAAGAATTCTAAACCGTGTTTTTGGAAACCTAGTATAGTGGCACCTAATACTACAGTAAAACTAAGAGAAAAAGTAAAAATAAAATGGCTTGTTGAAGCAAAACTGTATGGCACCATACCTATTAAATTATTTATTAATATAAATATGAATAAAGTATATATAAAAGGGAAATATATTTGACCTTTTACAGGGTTTATTTGGTTTGTTACTATACTATGTATAGTAGCGTATAAAGACTCTTGACTAATTGATCAACCATTACTAACTAATTTATTATAATTATTAGTAAGTACATTTAAACCCAATATAATAAAACCAGATATGGTTAAGTATAAACCAATGTTTGTTAAAGATAAGTTAAAGTCACCTAATATAGGAGCATTTAAACTTATTAAGTTTCGTATTTCAAATTGATCCAAGGGGCTGTTTGTAAAGAATAGATCTGTTATAACTTGCATATTTTATTATTTATTATGGATTTATGTGTATTAATTTGCTATTTGTCTTACACTAGCTGTAAGTAAGTAATATTGCAAGGCATAAAGCAAGCAAGTAAAAGTTAGTATTATTAAAACGACTTATATAGATATACCATATAAAATAATAATAACACTAAACTAATTTAAGGATATTATAACTGAGAAATAAATACACGTGAAATAAATAATCGTACAAATCTAGGTAATATGTATTTAGAAAATACATATATCATAATTATAAGTAATATAAAAGCAAAACTAACTTGATTGATAAAATAAAAAGGAACTAATTGTGGCATTTTTTTTTAGTAAAAATTTTTTAAATTTATCGGGCATAAGTTGAACATAAAGGAGGGTAATAATAAAGGTTAAACCCTGAAAATTTAAACCCATAATATAACTTAAAATTTATGTACTAACAAAAGATAAAAAAAGTATAAAGATATTATGCATAAAGCAAGAGAAAAAAGTATAAAGCTACCTAACGCCGAAATGTAAAATTGAAAGTTTATTTTTTTCTTGCTAGCATAAACTAAAAACAAGGAATATTTATTATACCTAGTTTAAATTAAAATATTCGGTTTGCCTTGCTAGTGTAACTAGCAAGAAAAAAGAAAAAAAAAATATATTATTAATCTATACATCGTCATGTACCGCAAACAAAATGTTGTTTGTAAAGAGTTTTACTCGGTTGCTATGCAAAGCTACGCTTATGCTATGTCAAGACTACGTCTGAGAAGCAAAGTAGTCTAACTGGCTAAGTAAGCTACGCTTTGCATAGCAAATAATGACTGGTCATAATTTTTTTTGTGTCTATCAGGTTGTTTGGGTTCGAACCAAAAAAGTCTCCGACCCAAACGGAGTATCCAACCATTAGATTTCAACCTGTGCTAGTGTAAGCTACGCTTTGCAAGATATGTTTTTAGATCTAATTATTTTCGCTATGTCTCCGACTCCGACAAGCAAAAAGATAAAAACTTTACGTTAGCCTGATAGAAGAAATTAGTAAGCGTTTATTTATAATAAAAACCTTTTACAGGCTATTAATTTATTATTTTTATTATTAGAAACCACGCTACACAAACGTATACAAAACATCTAATCTAAGTTTAGGATTATCTTACTATACGGCCAGTCGGACTCGAACCGACAAACATCGTTTGGAAGACGATTAGTTTACCATTAACTTATGGCCGTAGACTGAAAATGTAAAATTGTAGACTTAAAAGAAATATCTTTTTTATTACGTAGCTTAGCATACGGAGTATAAGCATATGACACCATGTCTTAGGCGAAATGTCTATGTATAAACTAGAACTTTTAAACTACTATTCGACATGGTGTTAAATATAGACCGAGTAGCTGTTAACCTATTAATTCTCTTTTAATATGTCCAAACCCTTTAATTTATTTTTATATGTATTACATCTAATTAGCATATATTTCAAGTAAACTAAAAAGCTCAGACTTTTATTCTTATGTTTTGCTAATTAGACTACTTTGCTTCTCAGACGTAGTCTTGACATAGCATAAGCGTAGCCTTGCTTAGCAAGCATAATATAATACAGTATAGTAGTCTTAATTTTTATATTTATAAATTTATGTTAGAGTATATCAATGTTGAAACAGAGTAATGTAAACCATCTAAAATAGGTGCAGGATATATTCCTAATACAACTGTAAACAGTACTAATACCAGTAAAATAAAGAATTCTCGTTTATTAACATCGCTTATATTAGCCTCAAAGAATTTAGTGAAAGATCCACCAAAGGCTATTCTATTGAACATATATATAGTATATGCCGCAGAAAAGACAATAGAAGAACTAGCAAAAACACCTAACAGAGGTAATCTTTCAAACACACCGTAAAGAGACATAAACTCCCCTACAAAATTAAGAGTTAAAGGTACACCGCAATTACCTAAAGACAATATAAAGAATAATATAGAGAACAACGGCATTATTTGTGCCATACCTCTATAAAAACTTATTAATCTAGTACCAGATCTATCATATAGTACACCACCAGCGCAAATAAATAAACCACTAGATACAAAACCATGAGCTAACCCTAAAGCTATACCACCTTCTATTCCTTGTATTGTGTTACTAAATACACCTATTAAGTATACAGCTGCGTGCGATACAGAACTATAAGCTATAAGCTCTTTAACATCTATAGTTCTAAGAGTACTAAAACTAGCGTATATAATAGTTATAATACCTATAAGATATATAATATATGTATATTCTAAAGAAGCTTTAGGTAATAAAGGTAATATTAGTCTAAATATACCATATAAACTTAGTTTTAATACAATAGCAGCTAAAATAATACTACCAGCTAAAGGAGATTCAACATGAGCTTTTAATAACCATGTATTTAAAAAAATAGTAGGTGTTTTTACTGCAAATGCTATAATAATACCATAGAATAAAAAAAGTTGTGTAGAAAAATTAAAATTAGTTTTATATAAAGCATCAAAGTCAGTAGTACCCATTATGGAAGACATACTTAAAATAGACAATAATAAAAACAATGAACCAAATAATGTATATAGAAATAAGTAGAAACTAGCTCTTACTTTATTACTTGAACCAAATAAACCTATTAATATAAATAAAGGTGGTAAAATACTTTCAAAAAAAATATAAAATAATAATATATCTAAGACTAAGAATACTGTTAATAATAAACTTTCTAACAATAAAATAATTATAACAAAAGATTTAACATTTTCAGTAATAGATGTTCAATTACTTAATAAAGCAATGGGAGTAATTATAGTAGTTAATAAAACAAAGTAAATAGAAAGTCCATCTAAACCTAAGTAAAAGTCAAAAGAACTTATTTCATGGTACTCTTGTACGAATTGGAATTGATTACTACTAAAATCAAACAATATAAATATAATTAAAGAAACAAAAAGATTAACAAATGATGTAAATAAAGCTATATTTTTAATGTTTAGGCTTCTGAATATACTAGGTTTAATAGAGGTTTCAGCCGAAGCACCTACATAAACATTAGAAGTAGAAATAGCAAATATACCTAACAAAGGTATTAATAAAAGAGTAAGCAACATAGGCCTAAATAAAACAAGTAATGTACCATAAAAATTAACAACAGTGTACCTATTGTTCTTGCTAGTTTAATTTGTTAGTTTCATTGCATACTAGTATAAGCTTAACATAGCTTAGCCTAGCATGCGTTAACAAAGAACTTAAATTACGCTATTATACTATAGTAAGTATATTTCTATAGTATAAGTTTAGGGCTAATTTTTAAAGCTTTATTTATAAACTTACATGGTTTAAAATATAGTCCTTAAATTTTTAACTCTTAACATCGTGCGATGGTATGCTAAGGCAAGCTATAATACTTAAGCATTAACTAATACAGCTTGCAAAGCATAGTGAAATTTACTACGTCTGCTTATGTCTATGCTAGACTTCGTCAGCAAGACAAGAAGCATAACTAGGCAAAGCTTATTATACTTAGTCAGTAACACCTAAAATTTTATAAAGAAAGTTTATTTAAGTAAACATTTTTCTATATCTGCGATATTATCTTTTTTTTCTTCTAAAAAGCTATATATAACCTCTTTATAATAGAGTCCTAACTGTCAATCACTATATTTATTAAATCTATATAGGCGTATTTCTTGCAAGCAACTGTACGCTTCAGCATAAGTGCTAATATGTGTATTCAATATATCACTCATGTCTATAATAAGTTTAGCTAAATCAGAGTCTACATTATCTTTATAGGTGTTATTAAGATAATTACAAACACGAATAGCTAATAATATATTCAATTGTACATATAAAAGATCCTCACATATTTCTCTGTATAAAACGATATCTACAGAAAAGTCCTGCTCTACCCTATCATCCCTAAAGTATAGTTGTCTAGCTCGTCACTTTAAGTAACATTCTAAATATTCTTTACTTAATGTTATAGGTTTATCGCTATATTTATTTTCTAAATATTTTTTAGCTTTTTGCAATATATTTTGCTCATGTATTAACATATAACTAGCATACAACCACTCTTTAAATAAACTCTTAGCCGTTATTTCTGATAGTGGTTTGTTAATTCCAGGTAATGCCGAGTCGAAAGTTCAAAGAGGAGTATGTAAAGGACTACCTGTAAAACCGGGTGTTATAATATTTAGGTTATCTCATATTTGAGCTATTATCCCAGTTTTATTAGTATTTAGCTTTTTCTCTAAATTTTTTATATCCTTTTTTATATCTTGAACTCCTTCGTCATTTTCATAAGAATAATGCTCATAAAGAGAAGTAAATATGTCATCTATTTTTTTCAATAACATAAAGCCTGCAGTACCTAAGTCTATTAAACCGTCTCACTTATATATACTTCTAAATAAAGAATAAGGATCTAAATTGTATATATCTTTACCTATTAGTGTAGTATTAATATACTGTGTTATTACGGAATTAAGTCTATCAAAAGTCTTATCCACCTCTATAGGTAAAAAAGGATTAGGCTTTCTAGGTGTCTCTGAAGCTAGGGATTTACTAGATGTTTTTGAAACTAGCGAACCACTAAGTTTCTTTGAACCTAAGGGTTTGCGAGTTGTATTTGAACCAAGACGTCTGCTAGATGTATCTGAACTTTCTTTACCATTACTTATATTTGGTATTGAAATTTTAATTAGTCCAGGTGTTAAAGCAGTAGATTTATCCGTCTTACTTCCTCGAACTGTTATTAGTATTAATTACATTTTTATTATTACTATGTTCTTTGTCAGAGCTCATAACACTGAAAAGTGCTAATAATAATAATAAGAACAAACTATTGTCAAATATAGCTAAATAAGGTATTAAAAAATAAAAAATAAATCCTATTAAAATATATAAAGCATAACTAGTGATAACACCGCTGTCTAAACTAGCAATATTTCTACTTAAACATACTAAACCTTTTTCTAGACCATATGGTCCTAATAACTCCACACTTCCTTTGTCTATAACTTTGGTTGTTTGACCACCCATATTTAAAATAAGACCTGTTATATATTTATTATAGAAAAGTTCAATATAGAAACGTTGGTTAAAGAAGCCAAAAATATTATAACCTAACCTCGAAAATTTAAAACTAATAAGTAATTTAGGTAAAAATTCAGATAGAACAATAGCTAATATGCTTAAAGTAACCGTAAATATTAAAGGTAATAACTTAAATATAGTAGGCACAGCGAATTCTGTATCTAACATTATTTCATGTGTAGGATGAATAAATAAACTATTATCAGCATAAAAACCTGAACCTAGCCCTATAAAAATATCTTTAGTTATATACCCAAAGAATATAGAAAATATAGCTAGAATTATTAAAGGTAAACTCATAAATATATCACCTTCATGAGCATGTTTGTAGTTAATAACTGGTCCATTAGGATTGGTTAAGAAAGTTAAGTATAAAACCTTTACAGAATATAAAGTAGTAAACATAGCACCAATAGTAGCAATATAATAAACAACAGTACCGCTAAAGTAAAATTGACCATAGGCTGATTCTAATATAAAATCTTTACTATAAAACCCTGTCATAAAAGGGAAAGCAACTAAACTTAAGCTTGCTATTAACATTACAGAATAAGTTAAAGGCAAGAACGGTCTTAATCCACCATATTTTCTAAAATCTTGGTTATCAGCTACTGCGTGTATTACAGCTCCTGCACCTAAGAATAATAATGCTTTATAAAAGGCATGATTTACTAGATGAAATAAAGCTACATTATATGAAGATAATCCCACTGCTATTACCATCATCCCTAACTGACTCATAGTGGAGTAGGCAATAACTTTTTTTATATCTTGTTGGAATAGACCAATAAGACTACTAAAAACAGTAGTAAGAGCACCTAATCATAAACATAACATTAATACAGTTGAACTATATTCTAACAACGGGCTAGCACGCATTAATAAATAAACTCCTGCAGTTACCATAGTAGCCGCGTGAATTAAAGCACTAACAGGTGTAGGACCCTCCATAGCCATAGGTAATCAAACGTGTAATCCCACTTGTGAACTTTTAGCCATAGCTCCAATAAATAAGCATATACCAATAATTGTAATAATATCTAAATTAACAAAAGGTGCTAGAGAGAAGACTGTACTATAATCGATATTACCAAATGATCATAATATAGTAAACATACCGATTGTAAAAAAACAATCACCCACTCTGTTAGTTAAAAAAGCAGACATAGAACTTTGATTTGCAGCTATTCTAGTAAATCAGAAACTTATTAGTAAGTACGAACAAACACCTACACCTTCTCAACCAACAAACATTAATAAAAAGTTATTAGCAGTTACAAGTATAATCATCATAAAAGTGAATAAACTTAAGTAACTAAAAAATCGTTGATTATGGGGGTCGTGACTCATATATCCTATAGAATAAACATGAACCAATGAACTAACTATTAAAACAGGTATAAGCATAGAAACAGTTAAACTATCAAAATGAAAAGCCCATGATACGTTAAGTGATTCACTATCTATTCATTTAAAAAGATTTATAGTAACAGGTATGTTATTTAAACCTACTTCAACAAAAGCCACCATAGCTAATAAAGTTGTTATGATTATACATGTACATGTAATCATATGTGCTCCGCTAACACCAATTTTTCTACCAAATAAACCGGAAAATAAGGATCCTAAGATAGGTAAAGTAATTATAGCTAAATACATTATTTATATTCTATGGCAATACTTCCTCTTAGTCTGTAAAAAGCAACTAAAATACCTAAACCGATGGCAGATTCAGCCCCAGCTATTGCTATTATGTATATAGCAAATGTTTGGCCTAATATATCATCATAACTAAGTGAACTTACCAATATTAAGAACGTAATTGCTAACAGCATTATTTCAATGGAAATAAGCATTAATATTATGTTTTTTCTGTTTAGAACAAAACCTAATATTCCTATTAAAAAAAGTATAATAGATAGATTCATTTATTTGTGTATTTTTTTCGAAGAATAGGTAAATAAAATAGTAAATACTTTAGTGTAGCTTAAGCTATTTTTATATCTATTATATTAAATAATATACGCAAGTCTAGGTAGGTTATGCTACGCTTGACAGACGTAGACTATTTGAATGCATTAAGCTACACTAAGCTATTTACTATAGTATCATTATGGTTGGGGGGGTAGGCATATATGCTACACAAGTAAAAAAAAAAGGTTTTTTAAATTTTTACTTAGCTATCTTTAAACAACACGACTTACAGTAAAAATATAAACCTTTACGTAAAGCTATAACAAAAGTTTGTTTTTACATATTGCACTTCTTTAGCTTCTATCTTATTAAATAAGATAAGGGTAATTACTTTTTATGTTATCTAGGCTAAATAGAACTAAATAATTAAAAAAAAAGGTGTGTTATCTTTAACTTTATATGCTAGTGTAACTAGCAAGATAAATAAAATCTTCGCAAAAAAAAAACAAGACTTTATTTAATATTTTTAAATAAAGACTAGAATTAAGCTACATATAATAATAAGAAGGCCATCATTAAAGCAAATAAACCGGTTGCCTCGGCAAAGGCAAAACCTAATATAGCATATGAAAATAACTGACCTCTTATACTAGGATTTCTAGAAACTCCAATTATTAATGCACCAAAAACTACCCCAATTCCTACTCCGGCTCCAATTAAACCTGTAGTTGCTAATCCTGTTCCTATAATTTTAGCTGCTTGTATCATTTTTTAATCATAATTATAAATATTTGTGAAAAAATCCTTGTAGATATAAAAATAAGTGTTTTATTATAGCTTTAGATGTAACATATGGTTAATTTGTTAGCTATAATAACATTGCTTTATATTATCATTAAGCTGTAAGTTTATTAGTAAAAATAAGTATTAAATCCCTTATTCTTTTTGGTTTAGCACTATGTGCATAGTGCTAAAAGGGATATTAAGGAATTGAACCTCATATTTTTGATCTGCAATCAAAACGCAGAACCATCTACCATATCCCTTAATATACACAAATACCTCTTAACAATTTAATATGTAAGATATTTATATACATTAATTTTATTTACAAGCTCTTATTCTTGCACTTCCTAGTTTCAGCGTAGCATAGCGCAGCTAATGCTACGCTTGACAGACTACATCTCTTCCTAGTGAAATTAGCACTAACTTAACTTGCAAGAAGCTACGCTAAGCAATTAAAAAAACAAATATAAAGAAAAATAAATTATAACTATATTAGTATCTACTCCTATAGCTAATAGCTTTAATTTACGATAAATAATATATATTACCTTTTAAAATAAAAAAAGTATAAAAAGTTAATATAGTACCTTATGCTAATTAATCACCTATTTCATCATATCTTATTTTCAAGACCTATTTTATTGAAAACAATATGTACTACAAGCGATAACACATTGACAATATGGTCCACGTCTTCTTTAGTTGTGTAGTACGAGGGTGCTAGCATAATGTGGTCCCCACGCTGACCATCCGCCGTACCAGTGCCTAGATAAATAGCCAAATTGAATGGGGATGAAATAGCTAACTCTTGGATTTTATTAGCTATGCCCAGTTGTGGTTCGAAAGGTTCCTTAGTTGTCTTGTCCTTCACAAATTCTATGCCTCAAAAAAGACCCCTTCCTCGTATATCTCCTACAGAAGGGTGATCGCCCAAGACAGCTTTTAGACGTTTTTCCATATACGCACCTTGTTTAGTGACATTAGCTAACAATTGATCATCACGTATGATCCGTTGAACTTCCAGAGCAGCTGCCGCTTGTATAGGCATGCTTTGATAAGTCTGCCCATGTACAATTTGGCCGCTACCATCTCATAGTACTTTGGCAACCTTATGGTTAATCAACATGGCGGCTATCGGTTGATATCCTCCCCCTAGTCCCTTCGCCATTGTTTGGATGTCAGGTACAACATCCTCTGCCTGTCAAACATGTAAAGTACCAGTCCGACCCGTACCGCACATAACTTCATCAAGTATGAAAAGAGCCCCGTGTTTGTGACAAACATCTTGCATTGCTTTAAGATAGCCTGGCACACAAGGTACACAACCAAGTGCAGCGCCTACCACTGGCTCAGCTATGAATGCAATAACGGTTTCCGGACCTAATTCTTGGAATTTTGCTTCAAGCTCAGCGGCTTTACGACTAACGAAGGCTTTATCTGTTTCACCTTCTATTCGTTGTCGGTAAGGATAACAAGAGGAAATACGATAAACATTTTCCATTAAAATAGGTATATATGGTTTTTTACGATTAGGAAACCCTGAAATAGCCAAAGCACCTAAGGTATTACCATGATACGAACCCTCACGGGAAATATAGTTAACTCTAGATGTATTATTGTCAACATCATAAAAATATTGTCGAGACAACTTCATAGCTGCTTCCATTGCCTCAGAACCTGACCCAGTTAAATAAACTTTGGCCATTTTACCTTCCGTACCTTTAATAAGCTCTTTGCATAACTCCTCGGCTATAGCGTTAGTCCAAAATGAAGATGCTAGGTAAGTAATACCGGTATCCATCTGTTTGGACATTGCCTTCAAGACTCTTTTGTTTCCGTGGCCAAGACAAGAAACAGCTGCACCTGTAGATGCATCAAACACCTTACGTCCGTCGCTTGTAATAAGGTAGTTACCCTCTCCACGCAGGATAACGGTATACTCCTTATGAATATCTCGGCCCAGAGAAAAAGAGGTTGTTTTCTTGTAAGTCTTACTTAAAGCCGTTGAAGTGGAAAAAGGTACGTAATTATTTAAACTATTACCATAACTACTACGGTTTGCTACAGCATATAAAGCAAAAGTAGCCCCACTTCTGCGTAGCTGAGCAAGCATGTTATTTTTAATAAAAAGAGGAGCTACTTGCCGAGAAGAAAAAGGTTGAAAACCGCCTTTATGCTTTGCAAGCAAAATGAAAAGAGATTTATAGGCTATATTACTTTGCTTGCGAAGCTTAGCAAAGCAAAGACCTATAGATATAACAGGTCTATCCATAGTACGCATTAAAATAAGTACACTAGATTCTTTAACCACATAAACTTTAGTTTGAAGTATGTTACGTGGCAATATTAAGGAGTTAATTACTCTAATACGAAAAATTAAAGGTAAAATGACCAAGCTTGTACTACTAATAGTTAGGGGTAGAAAGGGTCGGGTAAAAAAGTTAGGTATTCATCTTACCTCCACTATGTAAATAATACCTATTTCCGAAAATAAATAACCCAAGGGAGATCTTATAAATACCACCCTCCGTGTAATACGGATTGTACTTAATTTAAAAGGGACTTTTATACAACTGCCTATATAAAAAACATAAAAAAAAACCAAACTTTTCATAATAACTTATAATAAAAAAAATACTAAGCAAGAATTTATAAAATATTATGCCGTCGAGAATCTGTAAAATGTAAAATATTAGCTTATGCTTCGCTGTAACTAGCTTGCCCTGCTGCTATGCTATGACAAGATTATGTCTGTCAAGGCTAGCAAGAGACCACGTCTTGTAATAGCACAAGACTTCTTGCTACGCATATGCGTAGCAAGAGTGTAAAGCGTAGCTTGAGCAAGATTTAAAATTTAAAACATAATGTTAAGCTATTAATAAAAAAATATAATAAAACTAAATATCTTGCTTCGTATATGAAGCATGTTAAAGAATAAAAAAAAATTTTTAGTTAGATATTTAGGTGTTGAACCCAACATTTTTGATTTACAATCAAAACACAGAACCATTTGCTATATCTATTAGTATACATAAATATATCCATTATTTATGAAAAATACAAATATATACTAATTATTCCTAGCTGAATTTAATCAGACTCTCATACAACTCAGGTTAAATCCTAAAACTAACTTTGTAATGGTAAACTAACGAAAGCGTGTGGTTTAGGTGGGCTACTTAGAGCTCATTCTAATGAATTATAACTTCTATTTAATAAAGTTTGGAATATATCACTATAGAATTGTGGAGTTAATCAAGGGTATCGGCTTGCAGCTTTACCTTCAACTAATTGTACATAAACTAAGTGTAAAAATAATGCTGTAGCAACAACACTTATTATACTACCATAACTACTTATAATATTTCACCCTGCAAAGGCATCGGGATAATCACTTATTCTTCTAGGCATACCTTGTAAACCAAGGAAATGTTGAGGGAAGAAAGTTACATTAACACCGATAAATAATACTCAGAAGTGTACTTTACCAGACATTTTGTTATATTCTAAACCTAATATTTTAGGTATTCAAAAGTATCATGCACTATATAATGCAAACACAGCACCCATACTTAAAACATAGTGAAAGTGAGCAACGACATAGTAAGTCTTAAGCTGGTACACAAATAAATTTTATTATAAATAAGGACGAAGAGAGTTATATTAGTGTTTATAGGAAGCATTTAATTTTTTAAACTCGGTTATTTTTTCAGTTAATACTGAGGTATATTGAGGATCATTTGCTTTTAGATTATGCTCTATTTTTAACCCTTTTTGAAAAAGATCATTAATGCTAGTACCATGGCTGTTAACTAATCTATCTATAATTCCTAATTTTTTACTTACAAACTCCGCTTGGATATCAGACATGTTGGCTGGCACATCTACAGACATAGTACCTGCAGTATCTGTTACAACATTAACATTAAATTCGATAACTACTTCATTAAATTGTTCGACAAATTTCGTTAGTTGAGGGAGCATACTGTCTAAACTAGAAATAATGTCAGTTAAACTTTCTAAACAACTTTGTAAGGGTAAACTAACAAAAGCGTGTGGTTTAGGTGGACTACTTAAAGCTCACTCTAATGAATTATAACTTCTATTTAACAATCCTTGTAAAATGTCAGTATAGAATTGTAAAACTAACCAAGGATATCGGCTTGCAGCTTTACCTTCAACTAATTGTACATAAACTAAGTGTAAAAATAAGTAAGTAGCAACAACACTTATTATACTACCTCAACTACTTATTAAATTTCACCCTGCAAAGGCATCGGGATAATCGCTTATTCTTCTAGGCATACCCTGTAAACCAAGGAAATGTTGAGGGAAGAAAGTTACATTAACACCGATAAACAGTATTCAGAAATGCACTTTACTAGACATTTTGTTATATTCTAAACCTAATATTTTAGGTATTCAAAAGTATCAAGCACTGTATAGTGCAAACACAGCACCCATACTTAAAACATAGTGAAAATGAGCAACTACATAGTAAGTCTTATGATTTATATACATGTTAACTTATAAACCCTTATTTGATAGTTATAAAATTAAAATATAAATCTAAAAAAGTAAACTTAAGTTTTAATTTTAGGGTTTAGCCTTGTAAAGTTATATAATGTATATAAATTTATTGGTAATCTTAATTAATTACCTAGACTACATAACAGTTTATGTAGAATTTATTATAACACCCTTCACAGGATGGATCGGACTATAACTCATCTAATTATCTAACTTAATAAATTTTCGATTGCCACGTTTAGTCTCTACGGATCCTACTTATATATTAATATACAGTTATAGGTTTCCACGGTATTGTCTTATATGAAAGAATATGGATTCTTATTTATCAACAGCTTTATGAAGACACATAAGATTTCACCGTTAGCAATAAAAATAATTTATTACCGAAATAACTAATAATAATTATTTCATGGTGGCAAGACAACATGACACTTACTATTTTTGAAATACTTTAATGAATTTATCTAATGTTTGAGATTTATGACCTAATAAAGGATATTTAGTACAATGGTTAATAATGGAACTTAAATTTTCTTTCTTGTATGTTTCTAAGTTATAACAATTTTTATTCAGATTTCTGATCATAACACTTAAGTTGAAATATGATTTTATAGTTTGTAAAATATAGTAATCATCATTTTGTCTTATAGAAAAAGAATGGTTATTAGTATCTCTAATTGAAAAACAACCTTTAGCTTCTATAAATCCACTTAATCAGCTAGGAAAATAATTAGGCATTAAATAGTTTGTATTATACTGTTTAACTATTTCTAATTGACTGCTATATTTAAGATTTCTATTTAATAAGTAGTTATTAATGGAATTATCTTTTAAACAAATTTTTAAAAATTCAAGCTGACAAGCTAATCTCGATGTTAAAGGTGGATATACAGAAAATATATCTATTATCTTTTTAATAGAAAATTTTTCATCTACTACTCATACAACTTCTTTTTTATTATTCACAACTCTAACTGTACCTCCAATAGTTTTAGCTATTTTCACTAACATAGTGTAATTATTATCTAAATTACTTAATTTAATCACAAGTCTGTATTGTAAATTCTTCATTCTTCATTGATTAACTTGTATACTACCATAACCATCCATCAGACCTACTCAAAACATTTTTATATATTCAGTATCATTATACTTACTAATGGTTATTTTATCATAGCATTTTACCATAAGAGGTAAAGTTGCAATAAAAGAATAACTAAAGTAAATAAAGTGTTTATCATGGAAAGCAATATCTAGAGAAGCGTTAGCTAAAACAACTCCACTTAATCCTCCAATTGTAAACATGAATACGAAACCTAAAGCAAAAAGCATTGAAGCTGTTAATACTAAAGATCCTCCGTAACATGTAGCTAACCAAGAAAATATTTTAATACCAGTAGGTACTGCAATTATTAAAGTAGCTGCTGTGAAGTATGCTCTAGTATCCACGTCTAAACCGACTGTGTACATATGATGACTTCATACAACAAAACCTAATACACCAATAGACATCATAGCATAAACCATACCTAAATACCCAAACACACTCTTGTTAGAGCTAGCTGATATAGTAGTACTAATTATACCAAACCCAGGTATAATTAATATATAAACCTCAGGATGACCAAAAAATCAGAAAAGATGTTGGTATAAAATAGGGTCACCACCACCTGCAGCTTCAAAGAATGAAGTATTAAAATTTCTATCTGTTAATACCATAGTAATTGCAGCGGCTAATACTGGTAAAGATAATAATAATAATACAGCTGTAACAACTACAGCTCATCCAAATAAAGCTAATTTGTGTAATCTGATACCTGGACTTCTCATATTAAGTATAGTAGTTATAAAGTTTACTGCACCTAATAAACTACTTATACCTGATAAATGTAAAGCAAATATGGCTAAATCTACACTGGGTCCACTGTGACTTTGTACTCCACTTAATGGAGGATAAAGAGTTCAACCAGTACCAGCACCATTTTCGATTCCACTAGCAAATAAAAATAATATTAAACTAGGAGGTAATAATCAGAAACTTATGTTATTTAATCTAGGAAAGGCCATGTCTGGACCACCTACTAACAGTGGTAATAAAAAATTACCAAATCCACCAATTAAAGCGGGCATAACCATAAAAAAAATCATTAATATAGCGTGAGCAGTTATAATACTATTATATAATTGATTATCCGCAATATATTGTACACCAGGTCCACTTAATTCTAATCTTATTAAAACAGAAAAGGCAGTACCTAATAATCCAGAAAATAAGGCAAATATTAGGTATAAAGTACCAATGTCTTTAGCATTTGAAGACCAAAATCATCTTTCAATTCATAAAGATACTTTGGAATTAACTTTATTTAACTCAGGCTTATACGGTTCTGTAGATTCTTGGCTAGTTAATTCTAAAATATTAGAGTTATTCAAAGTATTATAAAGCAAGTACTATTTAGCCTACGCTGTCTTAATTAGCCATATAAAATAAAGCTAAGTACAGGTTGGTTGTTTAATTTATTATACTTTAAGGAAATATTTTTAAGTTTAGATCCTTTTTCAGTATAGAGGTATATAAAAGACTTCCGAGATAGTACAAGGTGAGCCAAAGCTACGTTAGATATTAGACTTGTCCATCTTTACCCTATTGAGTTAAAACTTAACTAGTATAAGACAGACAACCCTATAGACACGTATAAAATGCCTCTTTATCCTATTTTATCTTAAAAAGAATTAAGCAAGTAACGTGTGTTAGGTTACAGTTACTACTACTGCGTATTAAATTATATTTAGGGATTGTTTTTACTAACTCTATATACTGCTTTTACTTATATTATCTTTTTTATATTAGATTTATAATATATAGGAGATCTAGGCCCCTCTAAACTTATTTTTAATTTAAATTTGACTTGTGTTTTTTATTACATATGTTTTTTTAGCTGAAAACAAGCGAGGCCTACCCACAAAAATATAATTTATAACAAATAAATATTAGTAGGTATTATTTCAAAACTGTATAATATACAGGGTACTAAAATAACGAACGCTATGACTAAGGGTAATAAAACTGTTCAACAGAAAGACATTAACTGATCAAAACGTATTCTAGGGAAAGACGCTCTCGCTCATATAAATACGAATATCATAACACATGATTTTACACCTAAAGTTAAACCATATACTAATCCTTCTATTAAAGGATCAGTTAATATACTTTCACTATTTAAGTATTCAAGATAATAATCAAAATCATAATATTGTATTAAATGATATAATGAAGGTAAATAGTCATATAAATAACCACCTAAAAACAATACACTTGTTAATACACATATTAACACAATACTACCATACTCAGCTAAGAAAAAAAAAACAAATATAACAGCCGCGTGTTCTGTCATAAAACCACTAACAAGTTCCGATTCAGCTTCAGCTAAATCAAAAGGAGCTCGATTAGTTTCTGCTATAGACCCTATAAAAAATATAATAAATACTGGTAACAAAGGTATTATAAATCAAATAGCTCTTTGCCCTTCTATTATAACAGTAAGATTTAAACTACCTGTTAACATTATAACTAATAATATAGCTGAACTTAAAATTAATTCATAACTTATTAATTGTGCAGTACTTCTCAATGAACCCAAGAAAGCATATTTACTATTTGCACTTCAACCAGCTAATAATATACCATACGTAGCTAAAGAAGATACAGCTAACATATAAAGTATACCCAAGCTAAAGTCATTTAGAGATAAACCAGGACCATACGGTATAACTAAATAACCTAATAATGAAAATATTAATGTTATAATAGGACCTAGGAAAAATAAAGCTAAATTAGCTTGTGTAGGTGAGACGTATTCTTTTAATAGTAATTTTAGTGCATCAGCAAAAGCTTGTAAAAGACCATAATACCCTACAATATTAGGTCCTAGTCTTCTTTGCATACTAGCCATTGTTTTTCTCTCGGCTACGGTTACATAAGCTACAGTTAATAAAACGGGTACAACAACTAAAACAACTTCTAGTACAGATATTAAGGAAATTAGGTATAACATTTTTTGTATAAAATATAAATTAAGCTTTAAAGTAAAAATATCTTAAAAATATGCTAGTAAAACGTTTGCTATGCTTCGCTGAAACTTCCATAACGTAAAACGTGCATATGCGAAGCAAGAAAAAAAATACTTTTTATTTTAATTTTAAATTTAGATTAAAAATAATGGTTAAATTAAGTTTTATTTTATTTATAGTAAATAAGCTAAAGTTATATTTAATAATATTTAATATTAATGTAAGACATTTTACTATCTTTAGACAATATTATTAGACAAAGACTTGTTTAATTATATTGTACTTCTTTAGTTTCTATCTTATTTAACTAAGTAATTATTAGATTTAAATAAGATAGGATAAATATCTTAAAATTAACATATCAGTTACTAGTAACTAGTATAGTAATATAAAGACTTTGTTATAAAAACGTATTGTCTTAAATGTATTTTATGCTAGTGTAACTAGCAAGATAAAATAAATAAAGGATAAATAAATAAAAGCAAAAGTGCTAATCTAATGCTTGCTTTGAAATACAAGCTCTTATTGCACAGCAAGGTGCAAAGAGTAAACTGAAACTAACTTAGTCTATTTAAAAATCTTTTGAATTCAACAGTAGCTCGTACAGGGCAGTTGTTGCCAGCAACAGGGTAGCTATTATTACCTTGTAAACGTACAATTCTAGATTTACCCTTATTTACTCCACTTTGCCACTGGTAGACAGCAAAAGGTCTACTATTGTCTAAGCCAAGATCTTCAACTTTTCTATTTAAAAAAATAATTTCATCCTCTGTAAGATTACAATCATAATCATTATTCTGAATCGTTCTGTAAATAGGAGCATTACGATGAATAACGTGATCAGCTCTTCAACGTATTTTAGCTTTAATAGTATCTAAATCTGCGTGAAGGTTTCCACCAGTATTTACAGGATCTACATCAGGGGCAGTATCGGTAGGTTCAGGGTTAACGGGATTTACATCGGTAGCAGAGTTTCATACAGGACGAGGGTTCCATCTAAGGTTCCCTCGATGGTCTCCACCTAAGTTTATGGATGTTCAACCTGAACCTGGTCCTGGACCAGGGCCTGGACCTGAACCAGGACCTGAACCAGGGTTCCCACCGTTATTGCCACCCGTATTAGGATTATTCATTTTTAATAAAAAGTCGTCTATATTTGGAGATAAAAAAGCAAATAAACAAATAAAACCAGTCATAGCGAATAATCTTGATAAAGTTATAGACTTAAGCATATTAATACTAAATAAACTATAGTCTATTCGGCTTATATTATCAGATAAATAGTTAGTACCTTTAGCTATTATAATATTATTAATATATAACATAAAAGGCAACAGATTGATTCGTATGTATATATAGAGTATTAAACTATTTGTATTTATATCTAAAAAAAATATAAACATATTTAAAATTAATATATTTATACCTACAAAACTTAGTAATAAGAAAATTATTAAGAAAAGAAATTTTATTTTAAATTTAATCGGTATTTTACATACCGAAAATAAGCATAATAGTTGTAGTATTATTTTGTATGTATTATTGTTATTTTTATAATATATATTTAAAGCTATTACTGTTATTAAGTAATACCCTGATAAGGATCATAAAAAAGATACAGCTAAATTAGAGATATTAAAATAATCACTTGTACCGTTTTCCTGCAAAGTTAATATATAAATATTAAAGTAAAATAAAGGCACTATAGACAATGTAAAAATTGAATACAACAAAGGATAAAGGTCATAAATACAAGGCGCAACAAAAGATTTATTTTCTTTATTACTTTCTATTATATACTTAATATATAATAAAAAATAATATTCTAACTCTTTAATTTGCTCAACCATTATATTTAGCTTTAAACCAGAATGAAAAATAAATGCGTGAAAAATAAACTTAGCTTTATAGTAAATAAAAACTTTAAGTTCATGCGAAACAACCGCAAAATAAAAATAAGCCCTTAGTACTATATAGCTAATAAAAAGGATAAATATTTGAAATACTTTAGTAGTACTAATTGTATCTAATAAACCTACGCCTCCATGTGAAAAAACCAGGTATAAACCTAGGACACTTAATAAAAAACAATACAATAGAACCGTAATAGTTAATCGGTTAAATAGTATAGATTTGTTTCGTCTACTCACTAAAGAATTGGATAATAGTAAAAAGAAAATTGAATATAGAGTAATTAATTATATAGGTAATTAGATTACCTATACTTCGTGAGAAAAGGCTAATATATATTTAGTAAACAAAGAAAAAATGTTAAAAAAAGATCTTGCTTTGTTATATATAACGAAGCAAGAAAACCTTAAATACAAATTAAAATAAATAGTTTTTAATGCTAGTGTAAGACGTAGCCAGTTATGCTTCGCAAGCAAGAATATGTCTGCAAGAGAATAAACAAAAATATAAACCTTTTTAAGTTTGTATACTACTCTATATGCACGTATTAAACGCTATTGCTTGTACAAACCTACTATATACAACCCACAAATCTATACTTTGCTAGTAAAATTGCACTTCGAGTGTAAAGCGTAGCTTGAGCAAGGCTATGCTTGCAAGAAGTGCTTGCAAGTTTCACTGCATAAACGAAAACATATAAAAATTAAATATTAACAATAAGACTTTTCATTTTTATTATAACTATTAGTACTATATAAAAAAAAATTTTTTTATATTTAGCTATACTTATATTTAGAGGTCCCTCTTTCACCTCAATCTTATTTACTAAACTTTTGCCTAGCAAAACACAGATTAATATAATCGAAGGACAGCTAAGATAATTATATGGCTTGTCGTAGACGTAGTCTTGTTCAGTATATGCTTCGCTGTAACTGAAATATATACAAAATAATTGTAAAGGCTAGATATATATCTCGCTACGCTATATATATATATATTGCTAGCGAAGCACTTCCTTAGAGGAAGAAATACAAATCAAGGTCAATTATACTAAACACTTCTCGATCCTATATTTAGTTCAACTAAACTATTTTCAAATAGACTAATTAAAGGCACTATAATTAAAAAATGAGCAAAATAAATAACAGTACTTATTTGTCCAAATTCTATAAATGGAGACTCTACATGTTTAGCACCTAACTGCATTAATATTAAGAAATTACCTAAGAATACATAAAAAGCTATTTTACTTAAAGGTCTAAACTGTATACCTCTACTTCTACTTAAATCAGTAAAAGGCATGGCTAATAACATTAAAATAGATGTAAGCATAGCTATAACACCTAATAATTTATTAGGTATACTTCTTAATATAGCATAGAAAGGTAATAAATATCACTCAGGAACTATAGCTGGTGGAGTTTGCATAGGATTAGCCATAACATAATTATCACTATCACCTAATACATTAGGCATAAAGAATACAAATAAACTTAGTACAATAATAAAAATAAATATAGTAATCAAATCTTTAAATAAAAAAAAAGGAGCAAAAGGTAATCGGTCGTAGTTACCTGAAACACCTAAGGGATTACCTGATCCAGCACTTTCGTGCAGAGCTATTAAATGCATTAAAACTAATGCAGCTAATACAAAAGGTAAAACAAAGTGTAAGGCGAAAAATCTATTTAAAGTGGCATTATTAACAGAAAAACCACCTCAAAGAAATTCAACTATATCTTGTCCAATTCAAGGTATAGCACTCATAAGGTTAGTAATAACTGTAGCTCCTCATAAACTCATTTGCCCATATGGTAATACATAACCCAAGAAACCTGTAATGATCATTAAAAGAAAAATAACTGTACCAATAGTTCAAACTAATGTTCTAGGTGCTCTATAAGACCCGTAATATAAACCTTTACCTATGTGTAGATACACTATAAAGAAAAAAGCTGAAGCAGTATTACTATGTAAATACCGTATTAACCATCCATTATTAACGTCACGCATAATATGTTCTACTGAATTAAAGGCTTCTAATACGCTAGGGTTGTAATGCATAGCTAATGTAACACCAGTAATTATTTGTATCACTAAACAAAGACCTAGTAATGAACCAAAATTTCATAAATAGCTAATGTTTGAAGGTTGTGGAGAATCAATTAAATATGAATTAATTAATCTTAATAAAGGATGACTTTTAAAAATTCTCATTTTTTTTTTTATTATTGTTGATTTTTTTTTTTAGTTTTAAGAACATATGTAAAAATTTTTGTCATTGTTCGTTTAAGCAGATAAAATTTTTTTATTAGTGGTTCTTGGTACGTGGTACAACCGTATTTAAAAATAGCTATATACTATATTAGACATGACAGACGAAGTCTGTCCTGCTCAAGTTTCACTCGAAGTGCTTGCTTCGCTGAAACTAGCGTAGCTTACACTAGCATAATGAAGTGCAACTTGCAGAGCAAGTGAAACTAGCGATAAGATATACACTATTTAATATTATTGTTCATAAAGTCAAGTAAGGAATTTTTCAATACTTACAGACTCAATTACTATAGGCATACTACTATGTAATATACCACAAATTTCTGAACATTGCCCGTAAAATGTACCTTCTCTATTTATAAGTACAGATACTTGATTTAATCTACCTGGATATGCATCACATTTAATACCTAAGGCTGGACAAGCATAAGAATGAATAACATCTGCTGCCGTAACAATAAATCTTACATGTGTTAATTCAGGTAAGATAACTCGATTATCCACTTCTAACATTCTTAAAGCTCCATTTTCTAAATCGGATTCTGGTACTAGATAAGAATCATATTCTATGAATTCTTCATCTGCGTTTAAAAAGTCTGGGTATTGATAACTTCAGTATCATTGATGACCTTCTGCTAATACAGACATAGCTGGATCGCTAACTTCATCCATTAAATATAATAATTTAAATGAAGGAAATGCTATTAATAATAAAATTAAAGCAGGTGTAATTGTTCAAATTAATTCTATTAATGTACCGTGATTTAAGTATTTATGGGAAATAGGTGACTTAGTACTAATATAGTTTCGTACTATAGTAATCATTATTCAACCTACTGCAAATAGAATTATAACTAAATAGAACATAATATTATCATGTAATTCAACTAACCCTTCCATTTGTGGTGTGGCACTATCCTGAAAATACAGACCTCAAGGTCTAGGAGTATCACATAAATTCAATATATTTAAGTTTAAGAAAAACCACATTTATAATTGTTAATACTAATCTTCCTACTCTTAGCCTCTGCTTTAGATGTAACATAAATAAAACATAGTTTAGTTTATGCTATATCTTGCAAAGCAAGACAAGCAAGCAATATACTATGACAACAAAAAATATAATTAATATATCTAGCTAAGCACATACTTAATATAGTTTTATTTTATTAAATTCTAACCTAGCCACGCTAAGGAAAGTAGTCTTTTGCATATAGTAATAGGAAACGCTATTATACTATAATTAATATATAACTATAGTATAAGACTTTAAGCCAAATGGGAACATTAACTATACTCTGCTAGTTACACTAGCATAACGAAGCATATGTCTACGACAAGCAATGGATATAAACTATAATTTTATTGCTTAGCTTGTGAAACGTGAAATTAGCTAGCCTCTTTTGTTTAAAAACTTAGAAATATTAAAACTGATATTGCTGTAACAAATAGCTAAACTATTTGTTTTGTTATTAAATGTTTTAGTTTGCCGACTGTCAATCTTTAAGGCGTTTTTACCTAGCTCAAATGAAAAACCTAATGTTAAAGCTAAAAAAAAAATTAACATTATAATTAAACCATATACATCGTTTGTATATGCACTAACGACATAAGGATAAACTAACAGTATTTCTAAATCAAATAATAAAAATAGTAATCCAAATATAAAGAAAGATATACTAAATTGTGTTCTATTTTGACCCAAGAAAGAATGGAAACCACATTCAAACGCACTATCCTTTTCTTGATAAGGATTATGAGGGGCAAAAATTAAATTAACAGCTAATAATATAATAGCTAATAGCGGTATAAAAAAAAAAAAGAAAGTAGTGCTTGTCATTTAAGTATTAAATAAAATTAATGCTAATATATTAGCTAAACTTAATCATTCTTGAGGGACAAATATAAATAATAAAATTATTAATGTTAAAATAGATATAGTTAAAGTTAAAGAACTAGATAGTACAACGTTTTTAATATTAAAAGTAACTTTTACTTCTTGTGTTTCTTGCATAGCTGTGCTTGCATTTTTAACTATGCTACCTTCTAAAGAAATATTTTTAACTTCAGGGTTTACAATATACTCTGATTTATCAAAGAAAATTTGTTTTATGATATTTAAATAGTATACGGCACTTACTACACTAGTTAAAATAGCTATCAAAGTAATAAAAATATAACCACTATCTAATGCTGCACTTAAAACCATTTGTTTGGCAAAAAACCCTAGTAAAGGGGGTATACCTGCAAAAGAAAAAATAGTAATACTTAAACTTAAGGCTAAATAGGGATTTATATCAAAGTAACCTTTTAATTGGCTAATTAATTGAATAGGTGAATTATTTTTATCCTCTAACTCTTTATATTCTTCTGTAGAATTAATGTAATAGTAAAGTGAATAACCTATGCTAATTAATATAACAAAAGCATTTAAATTACTAATAGAATATTGCATTAAATAAAAAATAAAAGCTTGTATAGACTCAATACTATTAATACTTAATGCTAATAGTATAAACCCTACATGTGATATAGTACTATAGGCAAACAGTCTTTTTATTCTAACTTGAGTTAATCCTACTACAGACCCTATAATTAAAGAAAGCAATGAACTAATTAATAAACTAGATGTTCAACTATACTGAAAAGAAAAAAGCGAATTACTAGTATAATGTACTAATTCTAACAAGAAAATAAATATAGAAATTTTAGCTACAATAGCCACAAATGTAGTTACAATTGTAGGTATGGCATCGTAAACATCCGGAGATCAAAAGTGAAAAGGAGCTGCACTAGCTTTAAACAAGAAACCTATACTTAATATAAGGAAAGAAAAATTAATGTAATAAGGCGTATATACAGAGCTTATATCCAGATTACCTTCATTAACTAAATCACTTATACTAGTTATAACATAAATACCGTCTAAGCTGGTAGATCCGGAATTAGTATATAACAAACTGGTACCTAATAATATAAAACAAGAACTTAAACCTCCTAGTAAAAAATAAGTAAGACCTCCTGATGTTGCAAGCTCAGAGTTACGATAAAGTGTACTAAGTATATATAGACCATAACTCTGCAATTCTATAGATAGGAATATAGATACTAAATCACTTGTAGACACTAAAAACACAGCACCACTTATAACAAACAAGATAATAAGTGGATATTCTATTATTTTAAACTGTTCAGCCATTTTATTTATTATTTTACTAGAATAAAAGACAAATTTATGAAAAACAAATTTACTTATAGATGAATATAAAGGTACCCAAACCTTTCTAGGGTAGAAAGAAGTTAGTAATATTATACTAGAACTAACAAAAAAGATAAATATTTGAAATACTTGAGTAGTACTTGTAGTATGGAACAAACCACCTAATAAACCTACACCTCTGTACAAAGAAACCAGGTATAAACCTAGGACACTTAATAAAAAACAATATATTAAAACCGTAATAGTTAATCGGTTAAATAGTATGGATTTATCTCGTCTACTCGTTAAAGAATTGGATAATAGTAAAAAGAGAATTGAATATAGAGTAATAATTAAGATATTATCTCTTCTTATCCAATGCCTTGCTCTAACAAGTAAATAAGTAGACGAGATAAATCGGAGTAAATTAGGAAAAAAGAGTAGTAAAAACTTTTTTTTTATTATAACATTTTAAGTATAAACATGAAAAAAAAAGGGGAGAGGGGTACTTGTTATAAACCTTTTTTGTTGCACTTCGTTATGCTAGTGTAACTAGCAGAGCTAGTAAAACTAGCCTACTATTATTATGCATATTATTAAGGATAGTTTAAATTTTATTCTTTAAACAATAAAACACTTATAAACTAGCTTAAACGGTTAAGCATAAGAGTATATTTGTTATAATAAATATAACATCATCTTTTGCTAGTGTAAGCTACGCTAGTTTCAGCGAAGCAAGCAATACAATCTATATAGTATATTTGCTAAATATTCTTATCCAAGACTTGAACTTGAATCTAGATATTAGAAGTATCCTGCTTTACCATTAAGCTAATAAGAGTTTTATAGTATTAAAAAAAAACAGCTAAACTTAACTCTATGCTTCTTATGCAAGCACTTCCTTGTTTAAGCGTAGCATGAGCCTAAGAACAAGCCTTTGCTTAAACTCTTAGGAAGTAGCATAAGCAGTACCCCGGTAACAAATATATAAAATGAGAATCATGTTACATATAAAAAAGTTTTTACTTATATATTCAATTAAAAGACTGAGATTAGCCGGGAGAGAAATTCGAATTCTCATTATTAATGCATGAAATTAATGTTTTAACCGATTAAACTATCCTGGCTTATGCATTTACAGCTACACTTTGTCTACGACAAGCAAAGTAGTCTAATTTGCATAGCAAAGTGGAATATAAGGCTGAATATAACACTAGCTATTTTAATATAAACCTAATTATAGTCATTTATATTTAAAATTTTATTTACTGTAAATAACATATAAATTTTATAAAGGGTGGATACCCTGATTTGAACAGGGAACATATTGTGCCACATACAATCGTTCTACCATTGAACTATATCTACCTTAGATGACATTTAATTAAATTTAAATTATTTAACTTAGTTTATGCTATGCAGTGACTGCTACGCTGGCGTAGCAAATTAATGCTTTGAATGTTACTAGGAAGATATACACTAGCATACAAAATAAAGTAAAGAATAAAACTTTATGTTGGAGTGATTCGAACACTCAATAATAAATACCAAAAATTTATGACTTACCGATTAGTCTACAACATATTGTTATTAAAAAATCTATTACACTACAACATTAAGAATAATATAAGGTACATCCGACTTGAACGGATAAGATATAAAATCAAATAGTCCTAAACTATTCATGTCTACCAATTCCATCACTACCTTTATAATTTAAAACAATTGCTCGAGATAAGATTTGAACTTACAGCCTAGGTCGCTTCAAGACCCCGCTCAACCATTGAGCTTCTCGAACATATATATATAATATTTACAAAGCTAACGTCATAATATATATATATGTTTTATTTTTTTTATAGTTCAACTACAGTAAGAACTGTTTTACGCTACGATAAATATATTATTATAGCTTAAAAGCAAACAGACGGGCCATGGCCCCTATGCTAACTCAACCTAAATTTATGTAATTAAAGTGAAGTGGAACATTACAATATGACATTTTTTTCCTCGTATAGTGTATGCTTGGCTGAAACTGACGCAATCCTATACTAATATAAAAAAACAAGTTAACAGATTAAAATTTTAATTAAGCCACGATTTAAGCTTATACTTAGCTAAATCATTCTTGCTTTGCCTAGATAAATTGTGAGGTTAAACCTAACAATTCAGCGCGTTTAGCCTTTAATAGCTTCATCTTATATAAGGATATTAGGATTGTACCAGTATAAGATACAAAACCCGTGCTATTATAAATAGCTCATATCTTACCTTAAGGAATGCTAGTATCTGTGCTAAACCTGGTTCCTGTAGTACTTATTTATTTCCGGATTATTTTCTTGCTTCGCATTAGCTAGCAAGTTCACAAGGTTATTATGTTTAAGGCGATCCTCTTTTTTTTAGGCGAATTATGCTACAAAAATTTATTTAATTTTACTTCTTCTATATTGTATATATTTTATTGCTTCTAGCATAGACTACGTCTCTTGCGAAGCAAACATAAGCTATGCAAGAAATACACTTTATTTTACGGTTATTAGTGTAATTTAGGCAAACAATATCTCAAAGATCCTATATAATGCACCTTCCATTTAATCCATATAAAAAAATAGAACTATAAAATTAAATAAAATTTTACTGGTTTTTAGGGTTAATAGCTGTACGCTGTGGATAGCAAAAAAGGAAACAATTTTTATGCTTCGCTAGGGCTCTCACTTAGGAAGGTTAAAATAAAAAAAACTTTTTTTAATAGTATATCGTAATTTATGTAGAGTTAGCTGACAAGTCTGCTTACTACTAGTTGTAGTCAAACATGGAGACATCAGGACTCGATCCTGAAATAACGATATGCAAAATCGCAGTTTTACCAATTAAACTATGTCCCCCTTACTAACTAATGCGAAGCAAGAAAAAAAGTTATTGCTTCTTGCATAGCATAGTGTAAAGATCTCGCTACGCTATATACTGCGAAGCAAGATAACATAGAAACAAGAACATAATACAATAATAATTTATATTATAATTTAAATTATGATAATTTTAAGCTAATAAATTATACAAAAATATATAAGCTTTATCCAGACTACTTTCCGTAGCTGTCCTGCAATATATTAAGCAAATTATCCGAAAGAGGACTTGAACCTCTATGACATTAATCAACGAAGCTTAAGTTCGTCCTGTCTACCAATTCCAGCACTCGGATTTAAAACATTATTATGTTATGTTCTTGTTTCTATGTTATCTTGCTTCGCAGTATATAGCGTAGCGAGATATTATTCAGATTGTTATAGCTCTACCCTGTGCATAGACAAAACGTAGTCCATGTTAAACAAAATAAAACAATACTTATGGCTTTATTTAAGGCCAGAGTGATTTGAACACTCATCTCAGCTGTCATGAGCAGCTTGCTTTACCAATTAAGCTATAACCTTTAATTTATATATATATAGTATGCGGACAAAGGATTTGCACCTCTATCAATTGGGCATGAGCCAATTATGTTACTATTACACTAATCCGCATAACTATAAAGTATTTACCCTAAAATATATACTACATAGTATGCTCCTTATATATAGAATATACATTGATAGCGAAGCAAGAAATACAAATAATTATTATTAATTAACTAAATGCTATAAATTAAAGGGTTAATCATGCTAGTACTTGGTTATGCTAGTGTAAGCTACGCTAGTTTCAGAGCAGGATAATAAACAATAGTAAATATATCTTGACCTTCTAATAATACGTGTTAAACTATACTATTATAAATAATATTAATAATATAAATACCTTCCTATGCTATGTATTGAGAGCTACCTTATGCTATGTATACGTCAAACAAAGTAGTCTTATGTTAGTCTAACATACAAAGCAATTCTCTTGCGAAGCAGCTGCTATGTCTACGACAAGTCAGAGACGCAGTCTTGTCTGGCATAATAAAAACTTTTATATTTAGCCTCAACGGGACTCGAACCCATGCATGTAATGATGAAAACATTATGTCTTAACCTCTTGACTATAAGGCCTAAATGAACTAAAGCCCGGTGCAAGTATCGCACTTGCTTCAGCTGGTTACAAAACAGCTACATTACTTTTATGCTAACCAGGCTAATACTAACCTATGTAAGACATAGTTTCAGCATAGCTTAGACTACTTTACTTGTCGTAGACTTAGAATAGCCTAGATGTCTATACATAAGAAGAGTTTATATAACTATAATCTTTGCTAGTGTAAGCTACGCTAGTTTCAGCGAAGCAAGCACTTCGAGTGAAACTTGAGCAAAGAAGATTATTATACTATTTTCATGGTAAAGTTATTCTACTTAGTTTTAATGGATTTTCGATAGTAAATGACTTAGTTATATTTAAAATTAGTACTTTATACCTAAAAAAATTAAAATTCTTTGAGCTAAAGCCTATTGATTGTACGTATAAACCCTAACAAGATTAATATTTTAATCTAAAGATTAAAAGCTTATTAAGATTTAGTTAATACTAAAAACTTTTTAAATGTTCTTAATACTAAGTACAAAATCGTAGTGTTCTACTACGTTTTTTTTAGAATATCTTAAGGTAAGTTTCGTACCTAGATGCTTTCAGCACTTATCTTTAACTAACATAGCGTTCCTGCCGTGCCTATGCTATTTTTTACTTGAGTGAAAATAACATTGATCAAAAAGATCTCTCACATAAACAACAGGTAAACCAGAGGTTAATATACCCAGCTCCTTTCGTACGAGGGGGCTATCCTTATTTTATTCTAATTCCCTCTAGAAGATAGAAACCATACTGTCTCACGACGTATTTAACCCAGCTCGTGTAACTTATTAAACGACGAACAGTCGTACCCTTCATAGTATCTGCATCCATGTGGATAAGTTAAGCCGACATCGAGGTGCCAAACTGCGTCCTATATTTGTACTCCCTGACGAAATTAGCCTGTTCAAATTTGTTAATATAGATTAAACAATCTATAAATCCATTTTTTATAAAATGGTTCAGACTATTTCTTCATCTTTTTTTTTTCTTTATATAATATTACAACGCGAGAATTAAGAATAAATAGGAACAAGCTTATGCTAATTATGCAATAAATAAACTCGCTAAAAATTTTTTTAAGGTTATTTATTTCCTACTCAACCTTTAATACCGTAAGCTCCTACTCGATTTTTAGAACTAATTATAGAGTATTGTACATTAGATTTAACAATACCTCTTAACATTACAGCTGATAAACCTTTAAATGATGAATCTACATTTTTTAAACCTCCTTTATACTTCATTTTAAATACAGATCTTTGAGCCTTAAACCGTCTTGTTAATCTACCTTTAGCTTCTACTCTTACACCAGCTAATTTTAAATGTTTTAAATTTTTAAGTACATAATCATTAATAGAAATAGGTGAAATAGTTTCAGAAGTTCTATTTTTAACCTTATCTATCATAACATCAGCTGGAGGGAAAAAACCTGATAATAAATTATTAAGAGAATCTTTAGTTTTATTATTAAGATTATTAACATTAAGTGTATCATTATGCTGTGCTGCTTCGCTAGAGACTACGTTTGTAGCTGTCAATGCAGAAAACATAGCACTAACACTAGTATTTCTTATTTTATTAGGTAAATAGTTATCTTTGTCAAAATAACTAAATCTTTCACTAATTCGGCTTACATTAGGTATATTTACTTTACTTAAAGAAGACCTTAAAACTTTGTACAATTTATTGTTTCTATTTTTTAATTTTAAAGCTACAACCTGTGTAAAAATATCACTGCTTAAATGCATTTTCTTTAATTCTACTACATTAAATTCAACCTTTTTACCGTATAAATTTCTAACTAATGATTTTAATTTTGAAACCAAGGTAGGATGTTTGAACTTAAGATTGTTAACATAAAGAGCCCAAGAAAATCTTAATAAACGAGCTAGATATAGTTTTCTTGCTTTGTGTATACTAAAGAAAAATCTTTTACTGTATTGAGAATGCTTAAACTTAGTTACAATAGGCATAAAAATCATTAATCTTTGTTTATCATGTAATACTTTGTCTTGAACTAATTTAGTTAAGAAAGCATAATATTCTATAATAATACTTAAACGTCTTGTAACTTTTTTGATATTAGAGATAGTAAATGAAAGATATGCTTCGTAAAAAGTTATTCAATAACTAGATATCTTATTAGCATCGATAAATCTTGTAGGACGGCTAGCTTTAGCTTTAGCTTTACGCTTAGCTTTCCTTGTAAGTTTTCCTTTACCTGGCACTTTGATTTTAACATGTTCTGTTAGAATTTTATGGTAATCAGGTGAATATAAGAACTCTTGTAAACTTAAAGGTCTATTGTAAGAAATAAGTTTACGTCTTCCTTGAGTGTCAAGTAAATCTTTAGTTATATACAAAACTAATGTTTTTTGAGGAAAGTATAAAAAATGTATTAATCTTTTAATTTTTCTTAGTAAAAATCTTTTCAATAAACTATAAGTGTATAAAGTAATAGTTACTTTAGTACTAGTATGTTTTAAGCTACCTTTACCCACAAAAACTTGTCTAGGTGTTAAACGCTTGTGTTTTATTATACGTTTAACTTTTAATTTTCGTATTAATAATCTTTTTTGTTTTCCTTTTAATTTTTTTGCTTTAAGAAATAACTTAACTTTTCTAGTTGAAAATCTTCCAGGTATCATGTTAGAGTAGCTTTTTAGCAAAACACTAAGACTTTTATCTAAAGCAGGTAAAGATTTAATATAATTTTGATTATATGTATAAATACTATTATATCATTCTTGGGCTGCAGGTGGGTAATGTCTTATTTGACCAACATCATTTTGTATATAATCTAACGATTTAATTAAAGACCTCTTTTGTTTTTTATTGAATATCAAAGGTGTATTTATAAGTGGGTCTGTATTAAGATTTATGGTTTCAACTTTTTTTTTCATGAATGTTTATTTAGAAAATTTTTGTATTAAACCTAAAAAATAATTAGTGCAGTTGCAAGTTAGACCACTTTGCTAGTCGTAGACATAGTATAGCAGAGCAAACATGCAAAGCAAACAACAAAAAAATAAGTTAATACCTTAAAATATGTGTAGACTAATTAGTGTAAAGGAGTATAAATAATTTAAAAGACTTTAAGTCTTTAAAGCCTAATATAACATTCAGTACCCCCTTGTTTTTCAGCTATTATTGCTTATGCTTCTTATTGCTTGACAGACGTAGTCTTGTCATAGCATAGTAACAGCTTTTATGTGTAATACTAACTCCAACTACTAAGAGTAAGGGTCAATATACAACTAATACAGGAGCTTAGTTTACACTAAACTAATATATTAGATTTTTTGTTATATAAAGGCAAAAAAAAATGTTGGGTGTCTAAAGATGGAGTATTGTTAGCATAACTCACCATCTAGTCGTTGAACGTTTTTACTCCTATTTTAAGATCTTGCTACGTTATATATATTGCGAAGCAAGAAAACATTAAAAAAGCCAAAGTAAATTTCGCTTCAAGTTAGCTATATAAGCCATTCTTGAAATTATCCCAATTAAATACCAATAGATTTATAGCAATATTTATATAAGTATTTTAGCCTCATAAGCATAAAACTATTTAAAATAATAATACACTTAAAAGCTAGAAAAAAAAAATAAAACTATAAAACAATGGAGGACTAACATCCCTAGCGTAGCTTTTTCAAAAATCCAAGACCTTTCCTTTCTGCATCTTGTGATCATATGCCCCGCTTACGCGACTGATAGACGTGTAAGTCAGACAGTAAAGCAAGATTAAGCCATTAAACTTGACAAGTAACAAACATAATTATACTATTAGTCTTTTTGCTTAGTTTATATAAAATAAATTAAACATACTAATAATATAAATAAAAATATTAAGGGCTGATTTAGCCTTTAATTATTTTAATTACAACTATTTTCCATATAGTTAAAATCTTACTTGGATAAAATTTATTAGTTCTAACTCAATAGAAACATAATTGGATTAGTTATAGCCTATAAACTTAAAAATATAAGAATGAGTTGCTATACCAAATAACAAACTAAAAATAAAAAAAATACATATTATTTATATATATTTAATGCTTTCTTCTTCTTGCGAAGCATAGAAAGTGTTAAACATAAAAAATATATATATATTTAACTACCATAATTAAATTATGATAATTTTACAAAATTAACTTTGGATACACCCAGGTACTTTTTATGGGATCTGTGCCCCGCATAAACTGCCTCCTAGCAATTGTCCCCTTAAAAAAAAGGGTTAATCATTTCACCCTAAGAATACCCGTGTATATTTACTTACTTATATAAGCTCAACACTATGGTATATAAGGCTATTTTGACGTAGACCAGGTCTACCAACATGATAAACATAATAAAGGTGTTTCAACTGTGTATTAACTACTACCTTTTACTCTAAAATTACATTATATCATGTTCAATAACTAGCAACAGTAAAGCTGCATAGGGTCTTCTCGTCTAACTAGAGGTAAACTGTATCTGCACAGTTATTCCAATTTCACTGAGCCAATCATTGAGACAGCTGTTGTATCGTTAAATCATTCATGCAAGACCGCATTTAACGGCCAAGGTATTCCGCTACCTTAGGACCCTCATAGGTAAGGCCGCCATTGATCGGGGTTTCCTTCAAAGCCAAGCTTATATTAGTCAACTTAGCAAATCCGTTAACCAGCCGACATCGGGCAGATATCACACTCAATACTTTGATTTATTATCTTATTGCAGAGTGCTTTGTTTTAATTAAACAGTCGTACAACACTATTCCATGCTTCCTATTCTTTACCTATCATAGGCTTTGCTATATCATTAAAGATATAAACAAAACCATAAACAGGAGGAATGGCTCTCCTTATCCCGAAGTTACGGTAGCTAGTTTGCCGAGTTCCTTAATGATTGTTCACTCAAACGCCTTCGTATTCTCTACTAGCTTACTTGTGGTAGTTTCTAGGTACGGTTCTTATCTAGTCAAATATC
>Ga0247734_1000292_pt1 | contig 44534 bp, 39 predicted proteins | sample UWRJL103311B2_FD_180933 | JGI IMG/M metagenome (GOLD analysis project Ga0247734, IMG submission 180933) | Plant litter microbial communities from Arlington Agricultural Research Station in Wisconsin, United States - UWRJ-L103-311B-2 | ecosystem: Environmental > Terrestrial > Plant litter >...
AAATCAACCGGGCGCCGGCAAAAACACAGTCGGCCTTGTTTGAGGTGATGGAAGAGCGGCAGCTCACCATGGATAGCCACACCTACAAAATGGACGAGCCTTTTATTGTACTGGCTACCCAAAACCCGGTGGAGCAGGAAGGCACCTACCGCCTGCCCGAAGCACAACTGGACCGTTTCCTGTTCAAAATAGAAATTAAGTACCCAACGCTGGAGGAAGAAATTACCATAATAACCCAGCAGCACCAGCAAAAAACTACCGACCAGCTACAGGAGATTCACCCGGTGTTGGCAGGCGCGGATATCATTGCCTTAAGGCAGCAGGTGCGCGAGTTGTATGTAGAGCCCAAGATCCTGGCCTTTGCTGCGCAGATCATCCACGAAACACGCAACAATCGTTCCATCTACCTGGGTGGTTCGCCGCGTGCATCGCTGGCTATTGTAAATGCAGCTAAGGCCGTTGCCGCCATAAACGGGCGCGATTTTGTTACGCCCGATGATATTATACTGGTGGCAGCGCCGGTGTTAAGGCACCGCATTATGCTTACGCCTGATAAGGAGATGGAAGGCGTTACACCTGATGATGTAATTGCACAGATTATTCAAAAAATTGAAGTACCACGATAAACGCAGGTGAAAAAACTTCTCAGGCTTTTTTATACCGATCTGTTTTTAACCCGGCGGCTGTTTGCCGTGCTGGCGGGCAGCGTTGTGTTTTTTCTGTTCTCGTTCTTTTTCCCCTGGCTGGGCATTGTTCCTGAACTGGCATTCTGGTTCATTATCCTTTTAGTGCTGATAGACCTGTTGATGCTGTACCGCGTTAAGGATGCCATCTTTGCCAAAAGACATGCGCCCGAGCGGCTAAGCAACAGTGATGATAACGAGCTGGGTATTTATATTGAGAATCGCTATTCCTTCGGTATCTCCGCAGGGATAATTGATGAGATCCCTATCCAGTTTCAAAAACGCGATGTATGGTTTAAAACAGATCTGAAAGCCGGCGAGCATAAAAGAATTAACTACTTTTTACGCCCCGTTAAGCGTGGTGAGTATGAATTTGGCAGCATCCGGGTATTTGTGCGCTCGCCGCTGGGGCTGGTAAGCAGGCGTTTTAATTTTGAGCAGGCCGAGAACCTGCCGGTTTATCCGTCGTTCTTACAAATGCGTAAGTACGAGCTGATGGCCATCTCAAACCGGTTAAATGAGATAGGGATCAAAAAGATCCGCAGGTTGGGGCATAGCATGGAGTTTGAGCAGGTGAAAAATTATGTACCCGGCGATGATTTTCGCACTATTAACTGGAAGGCTTCCGCAAGACAGGGCAACCTGATGACCAATTCCTATACCGATGAAAAATCGCAGCAGGTGTATTGCGTTATTGATAAATCGCGCGCTATGAAGATGCCTTTTGATGGCTTAAGCCTGTTGGATTATGCCATTAATGCCAGCCTGGTGCTCTCCAACATCGCCTTGCTGAAACAGGATAAGGCGGGCCTCATCACTATATCAGAAAAAGTTGGGGCGGTTATCCAGGCAGACAGGCGGCACTCGCAGATGAATAAGATCCTGGAGGTTTTGTACAAGGAGAAAACCCGCTACCTCGAAACTAATATGGAGGCACTGTACTCCACTATCCGCGGGGTAATAAAGCAACGCAGCCTGGTAGTGTTTTTCACCAATTATGAAAGCCTTAACGGCCTGCAAAGGCAGCTGCCTTTTTTAAAGCGGATAGCTAAATTTCACCTGCTGTTGGTGGTGTTTTTTGAAAATACCGAACTGAAACAGGTTACCGAAGAACCCGCCGCAAACGTTGAAAAGATCTACATCAAAACCATTGCGGAGAAGTTTGCCTATGATAAAAAGCTCATTGTAAAAGAGCTTTCCAAACACGGTATCCAGTCGATATTAAGTACCCCAAAGGATCTTACCATCAATACCATTAACCGGTATTTGGAATTGAAGGCTAAGCAAAGGATATAATATTCTCTATTTTGCTGAGGTACGAAGCATCTAATCGCCGACATGCGGCTAGCCAACAAGCATGGCGTACATCAGATCCTTCGCTATCGCTCAGGATGACAAAATAGAAATTAAAAAAGCCTGTCATGCTGAGGTACGAAGCATCTAATCGCCGATGTGCAGGTAGCCAACAAGCGTAGCGTACATCAGATCCTTCGCTATCGCTCAGGATGACAAAATAGAAAATTAAAAAAGCCTGTCATGCTGAGGCACGAAGCATCTAATCACCAACAAGCAGGTAGCCAACAAGCGTAGCGTACATCAGATCCTTCGCTATCGCTCAGGATGACAAAATAGAAATTAAAAAAGCCTGTCATGCTGAGGTACGAAGCATCTAATCGCCGATGTGCAGGTAGCCAATAAGCGTAGCGTACATCAGATCCTTCGCTATCGCTCAGGATGACAAAATAGAAATTAAAAAAGCCTGTCATGCTGAGGTACGAAGCATCTAATCACCAACAAGCAGGTAGCCAATAAGCATGGCGTACATCAGATCCTTCGCTATCGCTCAGGATGACAAAATAGAAATTAAAAAAGCCTGTCATGCTGAAGTACGAAGCATCTAATCGCCGACAGGCAGGTAGCCTGTAAGCATGGCGTACATAATATTCCTCGCTATCAACTTGGATACAACGGGATCTCATTCCCTAAAAATCATTCTCCGCAGCCCATTCTTCAAACGCTTTCTCCAGTGTTTGGGTAAAAACGGGGACTACCTGTGCGCCGGATACGGCGTATTTGTTATTCATCACAAAAAACGGAACGCCGCGGATGCCCAGTTGCTGCGCTTCGGCAATATCGTGCTTTACATCGTCGGCATATTGGGTGGTGTTAAGCATGGCAATTACCTCATCGCGGTTGAGGCCAATTTCCTGGCCCAGGTCTGCAAGGGTTTCTATATCCTCGGTATTTTTACCGAGGGTGAAGTATGCTTTAAACAACTGCTCTTCGGCAGCATCGCCCAGGCCGTGCTGCTTGGCAAAATGGCTAAAGCGGTGCGCGTTGAAACTATTGGCCACAATGGCTCGGTCGAAATCATAGGTAAGGCCAACTTCTGCCGCCATTTGGGTAATGTTGGCGTTCATTTGCTGGGCGTAGTCCAGCGTCCAGCCTTTTACATCAGCCAGGTACTGACTGATGTTTACCGATGGATCGGTTTTCATATCCGGGTTAAGCTGAAAGCTTTTCCACTCCACTTCCACCTGGTTTTTAGAACCAAATTGCTGCAGGGCATCTTCAAACCGGCGTTTACCAATATAGCAGAACGGACACATCACATCAGACCAGATCTCAACTTTCATAAGCGTTGTTGTTTATAGTGGTAAAGATAGCGCAACAGAGCAATGTGTATGTAAAACGGGAGTAAAAAATGGAGGCAGGGTGCGGATGAAACCCCAATATAATGTGTAAAAACGCGTCATCGCTTCGTACTACAATGACGCGTTGAAAAAAGATAGGGTTACGCTTACTTTTTCGTTGTATCCCTTTCAACCAGGTCCATACCGCATTTGCTGCAGGTACCGGGTTTATCTGAAGTAATATCAGGGTTCATGGTGCAGTAGTATTTGCCTTTGGGCTTGGCAGTTTCAGTTGTTTCCTTTTGAGTGTTGCCACCGCAGGCAGTTATGCTTAATACAGATGCGGCCAGGGCCAGTATTAAAATAGCTTTTTTCATAATTATTTATTTTTTATAAAAGCGGCAAAGCCAAATAAAGATGCTACCAACACACCGAGTGCAGCCAGCATGGTCACCACATCGCGGATGTTTTTACCGGCCCAGCTCATGCCAAAATATTTGTGTAAAAATATAAATGATAATCCTTCTGCGCGGTCTATCCCGGCAACTTTTGTTGAAAGCTGCGAGGTGGTAGTTTCAATATACCAGTTCTCGCTATTCGGGTACTCCACCAGCTGCACCGGCAGGCGCTTGTTAATAAAGCCGTAATCGTTATTAAACTCGCGGATCTGCGTAACCTTTAGTTTGCCTTTTATCTGCGGTAGATTAGTATGGTAATAACCACTCAGATAGGTTGCGTAAAGCTGGTCGCCATTGGGTAGTTTAGCACCTGTTTGGGCATCAAAGTATAGTGCTTCCTTTTTATTGTTGGTTACCTGGTAAAAGGTGCGGCTATCGAATTTAACAATGCCTTGCTTTAAGATAGTACTATCAGCAATGGGCAACTTTAAATTATCAACAGAGAGGTCACTTGTGCTAATCAACTGGCTATAAATTTTCTGTTTTGCATCGATATTATGTAGTTTCACAATAATGTGGAAAGCTCCGCTAACAATAAAGGTGAACATCACAAAAGAAACGATCAGCCCTATTTGCCGGTGAAAGCGGTGCACAAAACGCTTATCTTCCTTACCGTTTTGTTTGCGGTTTTGCTGTGCCGTTTTAAATTTCTTCCAGAAGAAGGCATAGATAGTTAGTCCGCTGAACAGGGAGAAGAACATGATGCCAACAATCAGCAGCATTACAATTAACCGAAACTGATTGCCGCCCAAATCTGCCAGAAACTGCCAGGTGTGCAATTGTTCAAACACCTGCAGCATTACTTTACGGGTGTTGTTATTAAAGGTACCCATGCGGCTTTGGCTGGTTTCAATATAAACATCCATACCATCGGGCCTGTCGAAAGCAACCTTCCAAACCGGCAGCAGGTGGTTAATGGGTTGGTATTGCCCATCAAACGTTTTTTGCAGGGTGATACTTTTAACCGCCGATACCGAATCCTGTGTAAAATACCGCGCAAGGTAAGTGGCGTAAAGCTTATCGCCATCCTTTAACTCCCCGGCGGTATTGGCAGAGTAATATTTAATAACGCTGTCCTGCCCTAATATCTGGTAATAGGTTTGGCGGTTAAAGTTCACCAGCCCGAAGTTGTGGAAGGTAGTGATGCCATTTTTAACCAGCACCTCCTTTATGGAAAGTGCCGGTTTCATTTCGCTTTGCGGCAGGGGCTTAAACACCTCCTGCGCTATGGTTGGCCTGAACCAGTTAGACATGAACGGGTGCGAGAGGCCGCTCAGTGTCCAAAAGATCACCGGCACCAGGGCGGTTAAACCCAGGATGCGGTGCCACTTATAAAAATTTTGCTTTGCTGTTGCCATGTTAATTTTTTGCAAATGAGTAACTGATGCCAAGCGTATAAGTACGCGGCGGGGCGGCGTTATAGGTATCGCCGTATTGATTGCTGATTACCGTGGTGGCGTAAAGTTCATTGGTTACGTTAAGCACGTTAAACCAGATGCCCATGCTTTTTAGCGTGCTGCTTTTAACATCGTAACCCATGCGCAGGTTGGCAATATTGTAACCCGAATACGTTTTGGTATTGGCAGGGTTAGTAAAATACCTGTTAATGTGCTGCCACTCCGTTGCTATGCGGAAACCGCTTAGGTAAGCCGGTTTGTAGGTAAGCTCGGAGTTTGCTATCCAGGCCGGGGCGTTGTTCATACGTTTGCCGTTGTAGCTGATAACGGTGTTGGTACCGGTAGCGTAGTTGGTGCTTACCTCGCTGTAATCTACATAGGTGTGGCGTGCATTAGTACCGCTGAACCTAAAGCTTAGCTCCTTAACCGGCGCATAGGCTATAGCATATTCTATACCGCGGTGGCGGGTAGCGCCCGCGTTTTGGTTTTGGGTAGTGTTATCGGGCAGTAACTGGTTAATGATCTCGTTACGGCCTTCCAGGTCAAACAAACTTACTTCCACATACATTTTTTTATCAAACGCTGCAAACCAGCCGCCTGCTTCGTAATTGTTAAAAGTAGCTTGTTTTAGCTGAACCAGCTGGCGCGAGCTGTACAGGTCGCCGGTTTCCGGCGGCTGAAAACCTACACTATAATTGGCGTATAACCCTTTGTTGTTACCAAAGTTGTAGGTAAGGCCAAGTTTAGGGGCTACGATGTTAAAATCGTTGGTTTCCTGCTGCTTGTATTTGGTGTTGCCAGCCGGGATATTGTTGGTAAAGTTGTAGTGGATACGATCGTAACGCAGGCCCATTACAATGCGCAGGGCATCTGCGGGTTTTATTTCATACTGCGCATAAGCGGCGGTGTTAAACAGCTTAATGCGGTAATCATCAATATAGCGCCCTGTGGCCGTGTAGCCGGTGTAATAGTTATTGGCCACATCTTTCTGCACATCCAGGTATTTAGCGTAATAGCTGCTCGGGCTGTTATCTACATAAACACCCATGATGAGATTCGATTGCAAAAAGTTTATTTTCTGGCGGTGCTGTGCCAGCAAGCCAAAACTATGAAAACTCAGGTCGTTCTCCTGTCCGTTGGAGCTGATGTAGTTGCCCGCGTTATCCCGCACATCTGAGATGTAATAACTCGGCAGTTGCGCGGTAGAGTTGTTGCGGTAGAACAGGGTAACGAAGGTATTGCTCAGATCGGCCCAGGTATGCTCCAATTTAGCGTTGGCCCTTAAGGCATCCACCTTGCGGTAGGTAAAACGCTGGTTGGCCCCGTAGCTGCGGCTGTAAAAACGCGCGCTATCTAAACTGCCCGGTGTTTGGGTGTTTAGGTAATTATAGGTGAACGCAGTGGTTAGTTTGGTGGCGTTATCAAAATCATAAGTGGTTTTAAAATTGGCCGAGTACTTATCAAAATCGCTGTAATCCTGCCAGCTGTCTTTCTGGTGAGCTATGTAGCCGCCGCCGTAAACACCAAGTTTGCCCGCGCTGAAACCGCCATCGGCATCCACACGGCGGTATTTATAATTATCGCCCTGTACAGATACATTGCCTGCATAACCGGATGGCGCACCTTGTGTAATAAAGTTAATAGCCCCGCCAATAGCGTTACTGCCATAAAGCGATGATGCCGGCCCTTTAATAACTTCAATATCGCGCACGCCGCTCATATTGATCTCGTAAAGCGAGTTATGGTTGAAGATGCCCGTAGGGCGGATAGGCAGCCCATCCTCCATATACAGGTAAAGCGCATTGTAAGTAATAGGCTGGCGGATGGCCATGGTGTGCTGCTCGTTACCTAAGTTTACCATGTAAACGCCGGCTACTTTATTTAAGAGCTGGTAAAGCGCCGTGGCTTTGGTATCGTGGATCTGCGTAGAATTGATCTTGCTGATTGCGATGGGTGCATCCTGCCGTGCCTGCTTTTCCCTGCTGGCAGATACGATAACCTGCTGCAGATCGATAGTAGAAGGCGTTAAGGCAATGGTAACAGATGCGCCTGCTTTGGTGATGGCGTAACGCTGCTGGCCATAACCAACACAAGTAAACAGCAGGGTTTTGATGCCGGCCGTGTTTAAACTAAAGCGGCCTTTTGCATCGGTAATATGCAGGGTAGTGCCGGCTGCATTATCGGCATCGCTGATCTTAACGAGTGCCAATGGCTCGCGCGTGTTGGCATCAACAACGGTGCCCTGCAATGTATTTTGCCCGTAGGCAATGGCCGTAAAAAACGAAAATATTATATATAGTAAGGTATATGGTTTCATAGATCTATAAAAGTTCAGCCCCATGCGGTTGAAGCCGCAGCGGCATAAATAATTGGTAATGCCATGCAATCGCATGTGTATACGTTGGGGAATTGCTGTTAGCTGATGATGTGGCTGAAGCCAAAATATACTACTACGTATCCGTTGGTTTAAACCAGCGGCAATGAATACATTAAAGCAAGGCATAGCACAGGAGGATGAACCAGGTCATCATCAAAAAAGCAGCAATAAGTTAGAATGGGGATCTATGAAAGCCGTGGAGGCTGAAAGATGGAGCGCGACTGCACAGGCAGTTTAATCTGTTGGATGGGGTTTTGGATCACTGCCAGCAAAACGGAGTGGAACTTAATGCGTGCCGGCTGGTTGTACCCGGCTTCCTGAAACAGGTTTTTCTGTGCCTGCTTTTCTTCGGCGCTTTTGTTGGTTTCGGCCTGCTTTATCTTTTTCATAAAGTAGCACTTACCATCACAATGCATCCAGGGTTTATCGCGGTTCTCGCAAAGTTTGGCAGCAATATAACCCCGGTTAAGTTCAAAACCCGCGTAAATAAACAGGCGGGTAAAGTTTACTGTAACCAGCGAAACAATTAATAAATATGCGGTTATACGTTGCATGATTGCCGCAAAGGTACTGCTTGCGGCGGGTAACCAAAAACTAAAGCAATAAAAACTGAAAATAAAAAACCCCGCCGTTACGGGCAGGGCTTTATGGTTTTAGGTTTGTAATTACTTGGCCTTTTTTAATACGGTATGTAGTTTATCCTCGCCAACGGTAATGTTCATGCTGATAGAATCTGTATAGCACTTACCCGAGTGCGGAATATCCATGCCCTGTACATTTACGGTAAAGGTAACATCGTCGCCTTTAACTTTGCCGTCTTCAATATTCACTTCACCTTGGGGCGACTGTGCTGTACCGGTTAGTTTTTCACCGTCAACCTTAAAGCTATAGCTCAGGGGGATGGTGTTGCCATCTGCCATGGTTAAAGAACCGGCCCATTTACCATTAATATCAGCAAATACTGCTGCCAGGCATATCGCAAAAAAGCAGGATAACAAAGCTGTAGTAAAAATTTTCTTCTTCATATAGTGTTCATTTTTTTTGAATTACTAAATGTAACATTTTTATTAAACAAAGAATAATGAAAGAAATAATTTAACATTCGGTTATCAGAAATACAACACGATGCAAGCTATATTTAATTTTTCGAAAAATCTTTAGCGGAAGTAATAAGCATCCGGGAGTTTAATATTATACTCCCTTTCAGATCAGTAGTATTGATACACCATTTTTAAGCCATAGCTTACCATGATAAGCGCGGCCACGCCAATATAGGCCGTTTTTCGAATAGTGTTTTTAGGCGTATCCAGCTTATAGAACCGGTTGCCCAGCGTGTATAATATAATTACCATAAGCGGAATAGCAGCCGGGTAAAGCGCTATGCTTTGGCTTATATCTCCCCGAAACAATGCCAGTACCGCCCGCTGAAAACCACAGCCGGGGCAATCTATACCAGTTAGATATTTAAAGGGGCAGGGGAGTAAATGATCCTGCAGCCAGGCGTTGGCCATTAAGCTGCAGGATATTTGTAAATAGAATGGCATGGTTATACTTAAACCTGCGGCGGGTTAAACGGATCTTTATAATCTGCCGAAGGATCGTACTGGTTGTAACCTGCAAAACCTGCGCCGGCGGGGCCAACATAGCGGTAATTACCAAAGCCAAGTAAGGGGTAAAATATAAACGGCAAAAGAATAAGGCCAATAGTAAAACCTTCGCTTTGACCGAAGCTTTTGCTGAGCAGATTAATAGCCCAAATGGCAAAAACAAGGCTGGTACATGGGAATATCAGCAGCAGGAACCACCATAGCGGCTTGCCAATAATTTCCAGCAATACAATAACGTTGTAGATAGGGATAAGCGAAGCCCAGCCAGGCTTGCCGGCCTTTTCGTAAATCTTCCACATACCTATAACAACAATAACGTAGGTGATGAGTATGGGTACCATAAACATACCGAAGAAGGCCCATACCAGGCCCGAAGAACTTGGATCGTAATTTTCCATTGTGAAGTTTAGTTTTTTAGTGTGGTTTAAATTAAAAAATCATTGGTGATTATTAGCTAATAATCAAAAAAATATTCTGTTACTATCATTAGTTTTGTTGACGATGCAAAGAGAGCAAATTTCCGTATTCGATATGTTTAAGATAGGCATCGGCCCATCAAGCTCGCATACGCTTGGCCCCTGGCGTGCCGCGCAGCAGTTTGTAGATCTGCTGGTTCAGCAAGAGGCATTGCCGCTGGTGGTGCAGGTAAAAGTGCTGCTGTATGGTTCGCTGGCCAAAACCGGCAAAGGCCACGGTACCGATATAGCCACCCTTCTCGGCCTCAGCGGTGACGACCCCGTTACTTTTGAGGTTGATAAAATAGACAGTAAAATAGCCCAGATAACTACCGGCTGCAAACTTATGCTGGGCGGTAATAAAGAGATCAGCTTTCATTATGATGAGGATATGCTGTTTTTGTTTACCGAGAGCCTGCCCTTTCACCCCAACGCGGTAACTTTTCAGGCGTTTTTAAGCAACGGCAAAGCAGTATCAGCAACGTTCTACTCCATCGGCGGCGGCTTTGTGGTGAAAGAGGGCGTACAAACCCAGCATAAAACCGAAGTGGACCTGCCCTTCCCCATAGATACCGCTGGCGACCTGCTCCACTGGTGCCGAAAAACCGGACTAAAGATCTCCGAAGTGGTAATGGAGAACGAACTCGCCTGGCGCAGCGAGCAGGAAACCCATAGCGGCGTACTGCAGATATTTAAGGTAATGACCGAATGCATGTACCGCGGCAGCCACACCGGCGGTAATTTACCCGGCGGATTAAACGTAGCCCGCCGCGCATCCAAACTAAACAAGCGTTTGTTGGGCAATGCCGAATACAGCAACTATACCGAATGGGTACATGCTATCCGTAAAACGGGCAGTGGTTTCCAAAATATATTAGACTGGGTGAGTTGCTTCGCCCTTGCGGTTAACGAGGAGAACGCCTCTTTCGGTCGCGTGGTTACCGCGCCTACCAATGGTGCCGCGGGGGTTATCCCGGCCGTGCTGCAATATTTCATCTGCTTTTGCGATGGATTTAACGAGCAGCGTATCATCCAGTTCATTTTCACCGCATCTGAGGTGGGCAGTATCTTTAAAAAAGGCGCTACCATTTCTGCAGCTATGGGCGGTTGCCAGGCGGAAATCGGCGTATCATCGGCTATGGCCGCTGCTGCACTTACCGAAGTTTTAGGCGGAAGCCAGCGCCAGGTACTTATGGCTGCCGAAATTGCCATGGAACACCACCTCGGCCTCACCTGCGACCCTATCGGCGGCCTGGTACAGGTGCCCTGCATAGAACGTAACACCATGGGTGCCATAAAAGCAATCACCGCCACTCAACTGGCCCTGCAAAGCAACCCCGACAAAGCCAAAGTAAGCCTCGACGCTGTAGTACGCACCATGTGGCAAACCGCGCTGGATATGAACTCCAAATACAAAGAAACCTCCGACGGAGGACTGGCGATTAATATCCCGATTAGTTTGCCGGAGTGTTAGGGTTTTAGTGAAAAGTAAAAAATGTCATGCCGAGGAACGAGGCATCTGATCGCCTATTGCAAGTAGCCGGTAGCATGGTTGTGAATAGATCCTTCGTCCCTCAGGATGACAGTAATAAATAGAACTAATAATAAACTATCCCCATTATGAAAACCGAACTCCAGAAAATGCTCGATGGCGAACTATATATTGCCGGTGATGAGCAGCTTGTTGAGATGCGTGCCAACGCCCGCAGATTGATGCACCAATATAACCAAATGATAGCCGAGCCGCTGGAGCCGCGCACAGAAGTATTGAAAGAGCTGTTAGGCAAATGCAGTACGCTGGATATCCAGCCGCCGTTTTACTGCGATTATGGTAAGCATATACAGGTGGGCGAGAACTTTTTTATGAACTTTAACTGCGTAATACTGGATTGCGCCATGGTAACCATTGGCGATAATTTTATGGCCGGCCCCTGCGTGCAGATCTATACGGCCAAGCACCCATTAATAGCCGCCGAGCGCATTAAAGGGCCCGAGCTGGCATCGCCTATTACCATTGGTGATAACGTTTGGATAGGCGGTGGTGCCATCATCTGCCCCGGCGTAACCATTGGCAGCAACACTACAATTGGCGCAGGCAGCGTAGTTACCAAAGATATCCCCGAAGGTGTGTTCGCGGCGGGTAACCCTTGCAGGGTGATCAGAACGATATGATATAAAAATTGTCATTCAATTGCATTGAGCAGGAATTGGTATTTTCCTAACTTGGCGCTATAATAAAACATCACCATTATGCAAGAGCCAAACGCTTTAAACCAGGTAGCCGAATTTCATAAAACCTTTAAACACCCGGTTGTGGAAAGCCCGGCTATTCCGTCTAAAGAGCGTTGTGCGCTGCGGGTTTCTCTGCTGGCCGAGGAAGTTAAAGAACTACAAGACGCTATTGCCGATAACAACCTGGTAGAAATTGCCGATGCGCTTTGCGATATCCAGTACGTGCTGGCCGGTGCCATCTTAGAGTTTGGCCTGGGCGAAAAATTTAAAACCCTGTTTGATGAAGTGCACCGCTCTAACATGAGCAAGGCCTGCAAAACCATCGAAGAAGCTAACCAAACCATTGCCCACTACAAAGCTAAGGATGGCAGCGAATCGCACTATAAAGAAGAAGACAGCCTGTTCTTAGTTTACCGCACCAACGATAATAAAACCCTTAAATCTATCAACTACTCCCCGGCAGATCTGGGCGGTATATTGTTATAGATAAGTTGACAGGCAATTGTTGCTGTATTTCTTTTTAATTAAATATCGATTAAATATTTCTTCCTGGTTGTGTTCAAGGTATTCAAAAGTGTTCACCCAAATAAAAATGAACACCTGTTGAGCATGTTTGAACACCATCTACACAGACCGTAGCATTGCGCCCGACCTGTGGTTCATTAACTTATTACGACTTAGTTCTTCACCCGGTTCTGCTCGCTTTCGGCGCCGTTGGCGTTGTGCTTGCGCAGGTCGCTGATGGCTTTACCAAAACGGTAGCTTTACGTATTTTAATTATTGGCGCATAAAACATAAACCAGATTGTTTGGTTTAATGTGATACGGTATTATATTAAAATATCTATTTTGGTATGTTATTGTATAATATACAGTATATTGCTAAGCCATAACAAAGGGCCAGGCATCGGACTATAATTATGAAAGAAAGATTTGATACGCTTTCGGCAGTGTGCAGTAAAGCAACCACCCAGCTTTACAGCACCAGCTTTTCTTTGGGCATCTATTTTCTGAATAAGGAGATCCGCCCGGCTATTTATGCTATTTACGGATTTGTGCGCCTGGCGGATGAGATTGTGGATAGCTTTCATGATTTTGATAAAGCTACCTTGCTTGAAGAATTTAAGGCTGATTGCTTTACTGCTATAGAGCGCAAGATCAGCCTGAATCCGGTGCTCAATGCTTTTCAGCAGGTAGTAAACGAGTATAACATCGGCCATGAGCTTATCCACGCATTTTTAAAAAGCATGGAGATGGACTTGCAGCAGCAGGTTTATACACCCCAGGAATATGACGAATACATTTTAGGCTCGGCACAGGTAGTAGGGCTGATGTGCCTGCATGTTTTTACGGAAGGCGATAAGGCTACTTACGAAAGGTTGAAAGGTTCGGCCATGCAGCTGGGCTCAGCCTTCCAAAAGGTGAATTTTCTGCGGGATGTAAAAGCCGATTACCGTGAGTTAAACCGTACCTATTTCCCGGGAGTAAACCTTTCAGCATTTTCTCCCGCGGATAAAAAGGAGATAGAGCAATCTATCAAAGAAGAATTTAACGAAGCGCTTATCGGCATCAGGCAGTTGCCTGCATCATCGCGCAGAGGGGTTTACCTTGCTTACGTATATTATAAAAAGCTGTTTCATAAACTGAGCAAGGCCACGCCGGATAAGGTGCTGACCAACAGGATCAGGGTATCTAACAGCCATAAATGCTGGCTGATGTTTGATGCATTGGTACGTTGTAAGATGAACGCAATTTAATGGACGTGGGTGACGTTTTATATAACGCAACAGAATGAGCAATTTACAGGAAGAAGTTATACTGATAGACCATAACGACCAGCCTATCGGCACTATGGAAAAGATGGAGGCGCATGTGCAGGGCAAACTGCACCGGGCGTTTTCGGTATTTGTATTTAACACCAAAGGTGAGTTGTTATTGCAGCAGCGCGCTTTTGAGAAATACCATTCCGGCGGTAAATGGACTAACACCTGCTGCAGTCATCCCCGCATAGGCGAAGAAAACCTAAGCGCAGCCTACCGCCGACTGGCCGAAGAAATGGGCATGACCTGTATCTTGCACCCGGTGTTTAACTTCACCTATCACGCCAATATTCAGCAGGGCATTATCGAGCACGAGTATGATCATGTATTCTTCGGTGTAACCAATACCCTGCCTGTACCGGCTCCGGAAGAGGTTGCTGCAACTAAATACCTGTCTATAGAGGCCCTGGCTCAGGACTTGCAGACTAACCCCGATAACTACACCGAGTGGTTGCGCATTTGCTTTAGTAAGGTAATGCATTACTATAGCAAGTTGTTCACTAATCTCCCGGCATCCGAGTAAGCAATAAAACATCTCATTATGAATTTAGAAGGGAAAAACCTGCTGATAGCAGGCGGTAGTTCGGGTATAGGTTTATCGCTTATTAAAAAACTGGTAAGCGCGGGAGCAAACATTTATACAATATGCCGCTCGGTATCGCCGGAGTGGCCGCAAGGCGTAAAGCATTTACCTATAGATGTAGTTGGTGATCTGACGAGTTTAACAACCTTCCTGCCCGGGCAATTGGATGGCTTGGTATATTCCATTGGCAGTATTAACCTTAAGCCGTTTGGCCGGCTTACGGCCGAAGATTTTATGAACGATTATAGTTTAAATGTTATAGGTGCGGCTATGATCATACAGAAAAGCCTGAAATCGCTTAAAAATGCTCCTTCGGCTTCTGTAGTGTTGATCAGTTCCGTAGCCGCGCAAACCGGCTTTGGTTATCATGCCAGTATTTCTGCTGCCAAAAGCGGACTGGAGGGCATGGCTTTATCACTCGCTGCAGAGCTTGCTGCAGATAACATCCGCGTTAATGTAGTTGCGCCATCTATTACAGATACTCCGCTTGCGCAAACCCTGCTAAGCACGCCCGAAAAGCGGGAAGCATCTGCTAAAAGGCATCCTTTAGGTCAGTTTGGTAAACCAGAAGATATATCATCTGCCATTACTTTTTTACTTTCTGAGGAGAGCGACTGGATAACTGGTCAGGTTTTGGGCATCGATGGCGGGTTGAGCAAATTAAAGGTGTAGATACATGCGAGCCGCCCCTATATATACCAACGAAATGCTGACGGCTAAAAGGCTGCAGGGCGACGTGCCGGCAGACGGTTTTATCAGGCAAGCCTTTACCTCACCACAAGCCAGGGAACAACTGCGGGATTGGCTGATAGCTACAACCTATAATTATCAGCTCAGTAATTTACCGGAAGAATACAGTAAAAGCGACTTGTTCAACCATGCGAGTTGGTTACCTGCCTGGGCTAACATAAACCTGATCCGCGCTGGCCGCGCCTTTTTCGCTATGCATGCGGAAGCCATTATGCAGTTGCTTGGGCTTTTATCGCTACCCTATTGTTACACTGCCGCCGATGGCGCTATGGTGCTTTACCTGAGCAACCGGCTTGGGAATGATACCGCTAAACGCCTGCAGGAAACCGCCGAATTTGTTTGGGATGTAATGGCACCCGATGCCTTTAATGAGGAAGGCAAAGGCTTTGTAAGTATTTTAAAGGTTCGATTGATGCATGCCGCAGGGCGTTATTACACGCTTGCCAACCCGGCATGGCGGGCATATTACGGCACGCCCATCAACCAGGAAGATATGGCAGGTACCAACTTGTCTTTCTCTCTTATTGTGATCAGGGGGTTGCGCAAACTTGGCTTTGCCATACAGCAGGACGATCAGCAGGCGTTTTTGCATTTATGGAATGTAATAGGCTACCTGCTGGGCTTACATGATAGCCTGTTGCCCGAAACTTCAGCACATGCCCAGGATTTGGAAGCAGCTATCCGGTTACGGCAGTTCAGGTCATCGGAACAGGGCAGGCACCTTACCGCATCTCTAACAGATGTGTTTTTAAACGGTGCCAACCGGGGTAGTTTTGATAAGAACGAACTCTTAGGCCTGATGCGTTATTTGGGCGATGAGGTATCCGGGCATCTGGGCATCCAGGCACCCATGCTTTCGGCTTCCAAGATTCGTTTTCTTACAGGGATTAATTTATTAAATGATCTTAAGCCGAAAGGGAATGCGGTAACAGCCTTTTATGCGGCGCACTCCGAATTTAAACGAACGCCAATTTAACGGGCGTATAATTGCGCAATTACCTATTTGCCGAAACCCTATATTTGAATTTTTTATAATGAAGTCGTACCAACTGGTTCATCAATTACTAAACCTTGTAGAGCAAATGGAGGAGGAGAACCCCGGGATGGAGTTTTCGCTGCAGGATTTTGCAGGGTTTTTAGTGAGCCGGTTTGATACACAGCCCGAAAAAACCGCCACGGCCGATGTACGTTTCGGCGCAGAAGCCAGCGAGGCGCAGCAAATTGCTTATCAGCTGGATAATAATATCGGCCGCCTGTTTGTGTACATGAGCCGGTACGCTAAATCGCTCATAAAAAAAGCGCTGGAGGGCACCCCCCTGCAAACCGGCGAAGATTTTACCTGCCTGGCTATTTTGCTCACGCATGATCATCTCTCCAAAAGCGAGCTCATCAGCCGTAACCTGCAGGAGAAAACATCGGGCACGGAGGTGATCCGCCGCCTGCTTGCCGCCGGCCTGGTTACCCAGTGGGCCGACCCGGATGATAAGCGCGGCAAGCGCATTGCTATTACCGATAAGGGTAAAGGGCTTTTGTATGAAGTGTTTAAAGATATGAGCCAGGTAGGCAAAATAGTAACCGGCACGCTCACCCCCGGCGAAAAGCTTACCCTGCAATACCTGCTGCAAAAGCTGGAAAACTTCCACTACCATCACCACGAGCAAAAAACCATCACCAGCAAAACCGACCTGGAAAAACTGGGCAGTCAGCTACCGTATAAATAAAAAACCCACAGCGACGTTGGTTTATCACTATGGGGTTTCTATTATAATATAGAGCGGGCATTGTTAACTGTCCACTGTAAACTGCTTACTGTTCCTTCACTATTTTCTTCACTGCAACATTTGCGCCTTGTTTTACGGTGAGGTAGTAGATGCCGTTTAGCGGCAGGGTTACCTTTTTACTAAAACTGCCGGCGGTAGCTTTATCGGTAAGTAATACCTTGCCTTCGCTGTCGGTTAGTTTAACTTCGGCTGTGGTTTTGGCAGGCAGGTTAAAGCTTAGCAGGGTTTTGCCTGTAGAAAACTCCGGCGAAAGGCTCAGGTCGCTTAATGTAAGCGCCGCTTTATCTGTACCTGTATTCTTTTTAGGCCCGTTACCTGCATCTGTTACCCTAAAGCTTATATCGGTGCTTATGCCGTTATTATCAGTGTTAGAATAACTGAAAGTCTGTGTGTTTTTGCGGTTAAAGGCTATCATGCGTTCACCACGGCCGGGTCCATCAAACCTAAACTGGCGTTCCATCCGCATAGGGCGGTCGTCATTTAAGTTAAACTGGCGATTATCAAAGCGGATGCGTGGCCCGTCTTCCATATTAAAGGCAAAAGTGCTGTCGCTACCGTCCGGCCGTTTAAAACGGTAGCGCATTACCCTGCGCGTGGCGGTATCGTTATTGTCAAATTCTAAAGTATAAGGGCTCGAATCGTTATTGTCGTTACCAAACATGCGCAGCTTTGTGCCGCCGTCTTTTTTGTTGGGGTTACGCAATGTTCTGTTCCTGCGGATCACAATGTTGCTGCGGCCGTCTTTATCGGTTTGTTTAAAGGTGATGTTGCCTGCCTTATCAATTTCGCCCAGGGCATCTTTGCGCTCCTGTGCAGAGAGTTGCTTAATATCTTTACCGTTGATGGTGGTATCGCCGTTAATTATTTTTATTTCGATACTTTTTGCATTTTGGGCAAGCACCAGCGGCGGCAGGCCCAGTATGGCTATTAAACTAAGCGAGAAGATGATCTCGATACGTGGGTGTAATAAAAGCTTCTTCATTTTTTAATGATGATTTAAGTTTAACTTATCAAAGGTATAAAACAGGTATTAATCAATATGTTAAATACTAACGCAGTATTTGTTAAAAATTGTTAAATGCACGCGTTCTGTGGTTATTTAAAATAATTTTGCTTTAAGGATGAAAAAGAGAAGTATAGCGCTGATAATTGGTTTAATGGGATTTGCACTTTTAGGTGTGCTTGCCATGCAATTTTATTTCCTGCGCCAATCATATCTTATGCAGTCGGAATTGTTCAGCAAATCGGTAGATGATGCATTGAACAGCGTGGTGACCAAAGTAGCCAAGCAGGATGCCATTACCTTTTTAAATGCCAAAACCAAGGTAGTGCAGCGTTTTGATCTGCGGAACGCCAACTATGTAGAAGAGAAAAAAACCGAGATAAGCTTTAACGGCAACATTACCGATACCAATAACCAGGTAAAAGTTAAAAAAAGCCGCACCAAACGCGAGCGTAAACTGGCCATGCTGCGCGATAGCTTAAAGCGCATGATCATGCATAAAAAAATGGATGATGAGCTTGCAAGCCTGGTACAGCAGGGCAGCGTAAACCTGCGCATCAGGATAGAGGAATTTACCGATGAGTTTGGCAATGTGCAGGGCCGCTTTATCCCGGAGGTAGTTCGTTCGGCGCCAAGGCCGGTTAAAAAGAAGCTGCAAAAGTATGATACACTGCGTTATACCTATGTAGACCCGCAGTTTGGCAGGCAGATCATCTCGGTAGCCAACCTTAACCCGCTTTGGGTGCAGGAGCAGCAGCGGATACAAAAGGAACGCCAGTTTAAGCAGGTAAAGAAAATGCTGGAAGCTGATTCCATTGAAAATATAGTTCGCAACCCCAAATCTAACGTAATAGCTGCCCTAACCGAAGAGTATCGTAAATCTGACGAGCCGCTTAAAAAACGCCTTAACAGTTTCTGGATAGATTCATTACTGCGGTTCGAGTTGCATAACCGGGGCATCTTTCTGCCGTTTAGCTACGAGGTTACCACCGCCAACAGCGATTCGCTCATATTCTCAAGCGCCATGGATACTGAAGGCAACAAGCCTAAGTTTACAGAGGCCAATACCTATCAGAAAGCCATCTTCGGCAACGAAGTGATTAACGACCCGGGAAAGATCAAGATCTCATTCCCACAAAAGAGCTCCTTTATATTAAGCAATATGACGGCCACCATGGGTACCACCGGCGGCTTGTTGTTTGTGCTGATATTTTGCTTTGGGTACACTATATTTTCTATACTGCAGCAGAAAAAGATTTCGGAGATGAAAATAGATTTCATCAACAACATGACGCATGAGTTTAAAACCCCGGTATCTACAATAATGATAGCCAGCGAGGCTTTAAAGGATGTAGAAATAGCCGAAGATAAAACCCGCGTAGCCCGGCTGGCCAATGTTATTTACGAGGAGAACGTACGCCTGGGCAGCCACATAGAGCGCGTATTAAATATTGCCCGTATTGAAAAGAACGACTTTAAACTGGAAAAAAAGCCGGTTGATGTTAATGATATGATTACTATTGTGCTGGATAGCATGGCGCTTAAGCTGCAAAAATGCAATGCTACCACTACCTTGCACTTAGATGCCGAAAACGCCGTTATAATAGGCGACGAGCTGCATTTTAGCAATGTAATGTACAACCTGATAGATAATGCCATTAAATACAGCAAAGAAACGCCTGATATAACCATTACTACGGTTAACAAAAATGGCGGCATTTGCATTAGGGTGGCTGATAAAGGCATAGGCATGAACCGTGACCAGCAAAGCAAAATATTTGAACAGTTTTACCGCATACCAACCGGTAACCTGCACGATGTAAAAGGCTTTGGCCTGGGCCTTAGCTATGTGAACACCATAGTAAAAAGGCTCGATGGTACCATCGGTGTAAAAAGCGAAAAAGAAAAGGGATCGGAATTTGAATTGAGATTCCCTTTAGCGTAAACGTTAAGTCAGAAGTCCGGAAGTCGGTAAGTCCGAAAGACGGATTGAAGTTTTGACTAAAATAATCTTTCGGACTACGGACTTGCCGTCTTTCGAACAAAAAAACAATCTTTCGGACTGCGGACTTACCGTCTTCCGGACTAAAAAACCAACCTTCCGAACCAAATATTATCATGAAGAAAATACTCCTTGTTGAAGATGACCCCAACCTTGGCCTGTTATTGCAGGACTACCTGCAGCTAAAAGGCAAGTTTGACGTAGTGCTGTGTAAAGACGGTGAAGAAGGGTTGCGGGCTTTTACCAAACAAACGTATGATCTGCTGATACTGGATGTGATGATGCCGAAGAAAGACGGCTTTACGCTGGGTAAGGAAATAAGAAAGATTAACGCAGGTGTACCCATTATATTTGCTACGGCAAAGGCCATGATAGAGGATAAAACCCAGGCCTTTAACTTAGGCGGGGATGATTACATTACCAAACCCTTCCGCATAGAAGAACTATTGCTGCGGATAAATGCCCTGCTGAAACGTACCGATAAAACTGATAAGCGGGTGGTGGACGATAACCCTACCCAATTTAAGCTTGGCAGTTACAGTTTTGATTATACCGGCCAGTTCATTACCCGTGGCGATGTTAACCAAAAACTTTCTACCAAAGAAGCCGAACTGCTGCGCCTGCTGTGTCTCCGCAAAAACGAGGTGCTTACCCGCGAGGAAGCCCTGCTGAATATCTGGCATGATGATAACTACTTTAACGGCCGCAGTATGGATGTTTTCCTGAGCAAGATCCGTAAGTATTTAAAGGATGACCCAACTGTAGAGATCATTAACGTGCACGGCAGGGGGTATAAATTGCTGATCAATTAGTCATCATCTTCACCGGCGGTGCTTTCGCCAAAGTGGATGATGTTGCCGTTGTTATCCAGTATGCTAAACTGCTTCATCTGCCAGGGCTTTTCCTCCAGATCGCCGCCGTTGGGGTGAATGAGGCCCCACGCCTTATACTCTTTATATAAACTTTCTACACCTGTTACATTAACATAGCAGCCGGTATTTTGGGCAATGTTGGCATCATGATGAGGCCACAGGTGTATAAACACACCGTCGCGGCTAAAAATAAGGTACCCTTCCCAGCTTGAATGAAAAATAAAACCCAGTTTTTCGGTGTAGAATTTTACGGTTTCGTCTTCGTTTAGAGAAACTAACATGGGTATAGCTGATGTTAGCATGATGATTTTTTTCTGTAGATAACCCAGTTGTTTACCATTGATTTGATATAGAATTTAGTGCGGTCCATTCGGGGAGGATTATCTTCCGGATAATCGTACGCTATGCTATTCAGATAGTTAAATATACTTCCTCTTTGCTGCATATTGAGTGAGCGGTAAACGGATTTTTCATTCCCCGATTTCCTGGCCTTGTCTACACAGTATTTGGTCCAATGGAGGCGGTATTCACTCATACTCAAATATACTTCAAAATAATTATTCACTGTAACAACTTTGTTAGCGCCTGTTATAATATTTATATCCAAAATTAGATAAGTTTGCTTATTGCTTAATTAACTGATTGAAAATGAAATTAAAACTACTTTACACTTGTATTGCGCTTACTGGTATAACAGGTGCTGCGTTTGCGCAGGAAACCGTTGACCAGGCCGCAGTAGCCAAAATTCGCGAAGAAGGCCTTAACCACTCCAAGGTTATGGAAACCGCTTTTTACCTTACCGATGTATCTGGCCCGCGTTTGGCCAACTCACCGGGCCTTATCCGTGCCCAAAACTGGGCTGTTAATCAGCTGAAAACATGGGGTATGGTAAACTCTAAACTGGAGCCATGGGGCAAATTTGGTAAAGGCTGGGAAGTGCAGAAAAACTACGCTGCTATCACTGTGCCATACTACCACGCTATCATTGCTATCCCTAAAGCATGGACCCCGGGAACCAATGGCCTTATCAAAGGTGATGTGGTACTGGTAAAAGCTGATACCCTTACCGATCTTGACAAATTTAAAGGCAAACTGGCCGGTAAAATTGTAATTTTTGATACCCAGAACAAACTAAACAGAACATACAAAGCCGACGCGGTACGTTATACCGACGAAGAGCTGGATAAAATGGCTGCTGCTACCATGGCACCGGGCGGCCAGCGCAGGGCAGCGTTTGATATGAACTCGCCGGCGTTTGCTGCAAGGCGTAAAGCTATAGCTATGCGTACTGCCATCAACAAATTCTTACTGGATGAAAAAGCAGGTTTGATCATCAGCCAGGGCCGCGGTACCGACGGTACTGTGTTTACTACTAATGGCGCTTCTTATGCCGATACTGCCAAAACCGTGTTGCCTGAGCTGGAAACCAGCGGCGAAGATTACCTGCGCATTTTACGCCTGGTTAAAGCCGGACAAAAAGTTGAACTGGAAGCGGATATCAAAACCGAATTTTTCACCAACGATCTGCAAGGCTATAACGTAGTAGCCGAAATACCGGGTACCGATAAAAAATTAAAAGAGCAGGTGATAATGATAGGTGGCCACCTGGATTCGTGGCATGCTGCAACCGGCGCTACCGATAACGCTGCAGGCAGCGCGGTAATGATGGAAGCCATGCGTATTTTAAAAGCCATTAACTTTAAACCAAAACGTACCATCCGCATTGCTTTATGGAGCAGCGAGGAGCAGGGGCTTTTCGGTTCACGTGGTTACGTAATGCAGCACTTTGGCGATCCTAAAACCATGCAGTTAAAACCAGAGGCAGCCAAGCTGGATGCTTATTACAACCTGGATAACGGTACCGGTAAAATTCGTGGTATCTACTTACAGGGCGATTCTGCCGCTGGGCCGTTATTTAAAAGCTGGTTAGAACCATTTAAAGATCTGGGTGCAACAACCGTTACCATTAGCAATACCGGCGGTACCGATCACCAGAGCTTTGATGCGGTAGGCATTCCGGGTTTCCAGTTTATACAGGATGGTATGGACTACAACACCCGTACCCACCACAGTAACCAGGATACCTACGACCGCCTGAGCGAAGATGATTTGAAACAAGCAGCAACAATCGTAGCTTCTTTTGTGTACAACACATCAGAGCGTAAAGAAATGGTTCCGCGCAAGCCGTTACCAACTCCGCCACCTGCTGCACCAGCAAGGTAAGTTGAGCCCCTAACCCCCTGAAGGGTAGAGTGTTAAAAAGGCAATGAGTTTATGCTCATCGCCTTTTTTAATTAGGGAATTGGATTGATATATGTCGAAAGTAGTGACAGCTCAACCGGTTTGTTTAACTATTTGAACAAAAGTTATTGATTCCTCAACAGTTCCTCTGCCCCATCGGGGCTAAAGCTTTGTAGAATTTTATTGGGAATTTATTTTGCGCCGTAGGTGCTACCCTTTTAACCATGTAAGTTTATGAAAGGAGAGTCTCTAATGAGGCATAGAAACTGTTATTGATGTTACGAACGGGTAGCTCCTAATGGGGCAGAATGTTGTGGATTACCTTTAAAATAAAAAGCTTTCTTCTGTAAAGAAGAAAGCCATGAATATTGGTGATATCGATTTTACCTTACGACGCTATTGTATGCTTGTTGCATTTAATATCTAAACTCTTAACACGTTCTACTATGGATGCTGCATCGTAACCGCATTCGGCCCATAGTTCGGGTTGTTCGCCGTGCTCTATAACCCTGTCTGGGATACCCAAACGGATCATTTTAGAGCTGTAGTTATTATCAGCCATAAACTCTAATACCGCGGTACCCATACCACCTTCCAGGCAGCCGTCTTCAACAGTAATTACACAGTTGAATTTTTTAAATACCTCGTGCAGCAGGGCTTCGTCCAGCGGTTTTACAAAGCGCAGATCATAATGGGCCGGGTAAAAACCTTCTTCGTTTAAAGTGGCGGTTGCTTTAACAACCTCGTTGCCTATAGTGCCTATAGATAGTATGGCTACTTCTTCGCCGTCGCTTATCTTGCGGCCTTTGCCTATCGGGATAGCTTTGAAAGGGCGCTGCCAGTCTACCATAACACCGTTGCCGCGTGGGTAACGGATGCTGAACGGCCCCATGTTTTCAAGCTGTGCGGTGTACATCAGGTTGCGCAGTTCTTCCTCGTTCATTGGGGCAGATACCGTCATGTTCGGGATGCAGCGCATGTAGGCCAGGTCGTAAGCGCCGTGGTGGGTTGGTCCGTCGGCACCGGCAATGCCGGCGCGGTCGAGGCAGAAGATCACGTTAAGGTTCTGTATCGCCACATCGTGAATCACCTGGTCGTAAGCGCGCTGCATAAAGCTGCTGTAGATGTTACAAAAAGGCACAAGCCCCTGTGTAGCCAGCCCTGCAGAAAAGGTAACGGCGTGCTGCTCGGCAATGCCCACGTCAAACGCGCGGTTTGGCATGGCCTTCATCATCAGGTTAAGCGAACAGCCCGATGGCATAGCCGGGGTGATGCCCATAATTTTAGGGTTAGCCTCGGCAAGTTCTATAATAGTATGGCCAAACACATCCTGGTATTTAAGCGGCTGCGGCTTATCATATTTAGTTTTTTTAATCTCACCGGTGATCTTATCGAACAAGCCGGGAGCATGCCATTTGGTTTGGTCTTTTTCGGCCAGTGCGTAGCCTTTACCTTTTACGGTAATGCAATGCAAAAGCTTAGGACCGGGAATTTCGCGCAGATCCTGCAGTAACTTCACCAGGTGCTCTACATCGTGGCCGTCTACCGGGCCAAAATAGCGAAACTTAAGGGCTTCAAAGAAGTTACTCTTTTTAAGCAGCGTACCTTTGATGCTTTTCTCCAGTTTCTTGGCAATTTTAAACGCATCCGGGCCAATGGCCGAGATCTTGGCCAGTACGGTAGCAATATCATCCCTGAAGCGGTTATATGGCTTAGAGGTAGTGATATCGGTTAAGTATTCTTTAAGCGCGCCCACGTTAGGGTCAATCGCCATGTTGTTGTCGTTCAGTATCACCAGCAGGTTGCTGTTCTCAATACCGGCATGGTTAAGGGCTTCAAAGGCAAGCCCGGCAGTCATAGAGCCATCGCCAATTACTGCTACGTGCTGCCTGTCGGTTTCGCCTTTATATTGCGATGCCACGGCCATACCCAGCGCTGCGGAAATAGAGGTAGAAGAGTGCCCTACACCAAAGGTATCGTACACGCTTTCAGATCGTTTTGGGAAACCGCTGATGCCATTGTGCAGGCGGTTGGTATGAAACTCATCGCGGCGGCCGGTTAGGATTTTGTGGCCGTAAGCCTGGTGGCCTACATCCCACACCAGTTGGTCGTAAGGGGTGTTTAAAACATATTGTAAAGCAACCGTTAGCTCAACCGTGCCCAGGCTTGCTGCAAAGTGGCCGCCATTTACCGATACAACATCAATAATATATTGGCGCAACTCATCGCATACCTGTTTTAGTTCTTCTTCCTTAAATTGCTTTAAATCAGATGGATAAACTATCCTTTTTAACAAATCACCGGCGGGTACCTGCATGGACATTCTTTAGAAGTATTTAACTTACAAAGTAAGCTATATTATTGTTAATGTACTACCTAATAAAGTTAAATAATGTTTTTAAAATAACAATTTATAAAGATTATAAACGTTTAGCTGTATTTTTGATTCATGACCGATGATAGTTTCGCTATAAGGTTACCCCAGTTTGAGGGCCCGTTCGATTTGCTGCTCTTCTTTATAGAGCGCGACGAACTGGAAATTCACGATATTCCCATCGCCCGCATTGCCGATGATTTTCTGAACTACATTCACCAGATGACGGTGCTGAACATGGAACTGGCCAGCGAGTTCATCTTTGTGGCGGCCACCCTCATGCGTATAAAAGCCAAGATGCTGCTGCCGCGCTACGGCAACAGCGAGGATGAGAACGAGATAGATACCAAAGAAGGCCTGATCCGCAAGCTGATAGAATACAAAAAGTTTAAAGAACTCTGCGACGACCTGCGCCCCTATGAAGATGAACGCTTTAAGCAGGAGAAACGCGGCAATATCAAGATAGACCTGGAGCAGGTAGAAAAAGTGGTAGTACCAGGCGAAGAACTCTCCGAGATAAACCTGTATAAACTAATGCTGGTGTACAACCGCGTAATGCGCCAGTTTACCGTACGCACCGAAGAGGTTACCCACACCGTGGTGCAATACCCGTACACTATAGAAAAGCAAAAGCAAGCCATCAACAACCTGCTGCTGATAAACAAGCGCCTGGATTTTAAGAACATAGCCGGAAACAGCGAAAATAAAGTGCACTTTGTGTACAACTTTTTAGCCGTGCTGGAAATGCTGCAGCAGGAAATGATCGATATCCAGATAGGGCTTGGGTTTAATAATTTTTGGATTGCACCAAAGGGGGAGAAGATAATAAGTGACATTTAAGCCATGCTCTTGTGAACGTAGCAACTTCAGAGAACAGGTATCCTTTGTGCCTTTTAAAGCCCGGTGCATTAATTAAACGTTAGTCTGCTCTTGGCCGCAGAGGCCTCTTACTTTTTGCTGCGCCAAAAAGTAACAAAAAGCGCTTTTTTTAATTAGGCTTCTTTGCCACACAGAGCCTTTGCCCTGCAGCGCGTGCAGAACCACGGGCTGGGAAAGTTTGCCCCTTTGCTTCGCACCCGCCTGCCCCGCGCTTCTGCAAAATATCCCTATGCCCCGTCAGCCGCACAATTCCACCATGTTCTGCCCGCCCTCACCCGAAGCTGAGCTGCGAATAAGGGAAGGAAAAAGAAAGAAAATTCTGTTAATTCAAAAAATTCGTTTAATTCGAGTTCAGACAACCCATCAGCGCAATCCTAAATCATTAAAATCAACGGTTCAGACGGGCTACGTTAGGGATTGAAAGGGTTTAGCCCGGAGGGCCGAGCGCAGCGGAGCCCTGCAAAGTCCGGGCCGGAGGTAACGCCATTATTGTCTGAATCGGAATGTTCAGAATTGGAGACTTTTCATAATTTTAAAACAAACCATCCTTTAGAGCATTCCAACCCAATCAACCCAATCAACCCAATCAACCCAATCAACCCAATCAACCCAATCAACCCAATCAACCCAATCAACCCAATCAACCCAATCAACCCAATCAACCCAATCAACTACCTCCCCAAATCTAATTCCTTTTAACAGTAGGCCCGGCAATCTTAATTTATGGTTTACAGGTAGGTATATAAAATATTGTTTTATAGCTGCGTTAATATCTTACATATCAAACTATTCATATCTCAAATCTAATTTTATAGCTAACTTAGCGCGCATTACTTATAACAATGAAAAGAGATAAATTAATATTTAAATTACTGGACGAAGAGCAACAACGCCAGGAAGAAGGCATAGAGCTTATTGCATCTGAAAACTTTGTGAGCAAGCAGGTTATGGAAGCTGCTGGTTCTGTTGCTACCAACAAATATGCCGAAGGCCTGCCGGGCAAGCGCTACTACGGCGGTTGCGAGGTGGTTGATGAGATTGAAACCATTGCTATTGAGCGTGCCAAACAACTGTTCAATGCCGAGTGGGCTAACGTACAGCCGCATAGCGGTGCACAGGCTAATGCCGCAGTATTGCTGGCTTGCCTGCAGCCGGGCGATAAAATATTAGGGTTTGATCTTTCTCACGGCGGTCACTTAACCCACGGTTCGCCGGTAAATTTTTCTGGTAAACTGTACGAACCGCATTTTTATGGTGTTAAAAAAGATACCGGTTATATAGATTATGAGCAGCTGAAAGAGGTTGCCTTGCGCGAAAAACCAAAACTGATCATCTGCGGCGCTTCGGCATACTCACGTGACTGGGATTACGAATTTATCCGCGCCGTGGCCGATGAGGTTGGCGCCTTGGTACTGGCAGATATATCGCACCCGGCTGGTTTAATTGCCCGTGGTTTGTTAAAAGATCCGCTGCCGCATTGCCATATTGTTACTACTACTACCCACAAAACTTTGCGCGGCCCACGTGGCGGCCTTATTTTGTTAGGTAAAGATTTTGAGAACCCATGGGGTTTAAAAACACCTAAGGGCGAGGTCAAAATGATGTCGGCCGTGTTGGATATGGCCGTTTTTCCGGGTACACAGGGTGGCCCGCTGGAGCACATTATTGCTGCCAAGGCAATTGCCTTTGGCGAAGCGCTTAGCGATAGCTACATGAAATATATTGCACAGGTAAAACTGAACGCTGCCGCTATGGCTAAAGCCTTTGTTGCACGTGGTTATGACATCATTTCTGGCGGTACCGATAACCACCTGATGCTGATAGATCTGCGTAACAAAAACATCAGCGGTAAAGCCGCCGAGAACGCTTTGGTTGCTGCTGATATCACCGTTAACAAAAATATGGTGCCTTATGACGATAAATCGCCGTTTGTAACATCGGGCATCCGTGTGGGTACGGCTGCTATTACCACCCGTGGTTTAAAGGAAAAACACATGGAAACTATTGTGGAACTGGTAGATATAGTAATTAGCGACCCAACAAACGAAACATCGCTGAAGAAAGTACGTAAAAGGGTGCACAAGATGATGGAAGATCATCCGCTGTATCGCGATAAACACCTCAGCTAATAAATGGCATTAAAGCAACATACCCCTTCGGACATTGAAGATAAGCGCCTTAAGGCCTTAGATTCGTACGATGTGTTGGGCAGCCTGCCCGAGAAGGAATATGATGCTATTACGCGTCTGGCATCCTACATATGCCAGGCGCCTATTGCTTTAATTACCTTAATTGATAATGATAAGCAATGGTTTAAATCTAAAATAGGCTTAGATATCAGCGAAACCCATCGCCGTGATGCCTTCTGCAACCAAACCATTAAAAGCGACGAGATCTTTGAGATAGAAGATGCCCGCAATAATGAGCAGTTTAAAAGCAACCCATTTGTTGATGTAACCGATGGGATACGGTTTTATGCCGGAGCCCCGCTAATTGATCCGGATGGTTACCGCCTGGGTTCGCTTTGTGTAGTTGATCTTATCCCACGTAAACTTACGGCCGAACAGCGCGATGCCTTGCGTACGCTGGCAGATGAGGTAATGTCGCACCTGATATTGCGTAAGCAAAAAAAGGAGCTGGAGAAAAGCCTGGAAGTACACAAAGAGTTTTTCACCCTGTTCAACAGCTCATCAGAGATCCATTTTATTGCCGGGGCCGATTCTAATATCGAACTGATAAACGATTGTGTTGCCAGCATATTGGGTTATACGCCCGAGCAGGCCATTGGCCGGTCGTTATGGAGCTTTGTGGCCGGCCAAAACCGCGAACAGTATGTGCCGCTGATAGAAAAAGCCGTTGCCACGCAAAAACCCATTGAGCTGGAAACCCAGACAGTTACCCGAACCGGGGAAATGAAATGGATCAGCTGGACTGCCGTTAATAAAGGTGGTAAATGGTATGCCAGTGGCCGCGATATCACTTATCAGAAAAAGCTGCTTACCGATACTGAGCAACTTTCACTGGTGGCCAGTAAGATAAAGAATGGCGTTGTTATAAGCGATGCACATGATAAAGTAATGTGGACGAACGAAGCGTTTGAACATATTACCGGCTATACCCTGCAGGATGTAAAAGGCAGGTTTTTGGGCGAAGTTTTAAAAGGCAAGCCCAAAGATGATGATGCCGAGCACGAATTGCTGGATTTTATCAAGAAAAAGCTATCCTACGAGGTGGAACTATCTATGGTGAGCCACGATGGCCGCCCGTTATGGATTTCGGTAACCAATTCCATTATTTACGCTGCCGATGGTTCTATAGAAAAATACATCCGCATTATTATTGATATTACGGCCCGTAAGCGTGCCGAACAGGATGTGGAGATCCTATCCTTCGCGGCGCGTAAATCGCCAAGTGGTATCATGATCCGCGATGCCGAAGGAATGATCATCTGGATGAACGAATCGCTGGAGCACATTATTGGTTACACGCTGGAAGAGCTACGCGGGCAACCGGTAGGTATGCAGTTAATAGGCGCCGAAACCGATCTGGAGGTTTTTAGAGGAGCACAGCAAAAAGTAAAAGAGAACAAACCTTACGAGGTTGAAATAAAGATATATAAGAAAGACGGTTCTACCGCATGGGTGTTTATATCTAACAGCCCGTTGTTTAACGAGGTTGGCAGTGTAGAGCGGCAGATAGGGGTAATGGTAGATATTACCGCCCGTAAAGAATCGGAAGAGCAGCTTACCATGCTCTCGCTGGTAGCCAGTAAAACTACAAGTGGCGTTGTGATAAATGATGCCAATGGAAAAGTAGAGTGGGTAAACGATGCCTTTGAAAAGATAACCGGCTATTCGCTGGATGACGTAAAGGATAAGCACCTTGGTGATTCGTTGAAAGGCGAGCTAACAGATGTATCCATCATTACCAAAGCCCGTGAATTATCGGAAAAGAAACAATCTTTTGAGGTAGATCTGCTTATTTACCGTAAGGATGGGCAGCTGGCCTGGGTGTCGGTAATCAACTCAGTAATTATGGGTAACGATGGCCGGGTGGATAAGTATATTGAAGTTATTATTGATATCACCGCCAAAAAGAAAGCCGAGCTGGAACTGATAGCTGCTAAAGAAGAAGCCCTGCAGCTAAGCCGCGCCAAGGATATGTTTATAGGGGTGATGAGCCACGAGATACGTACACCGCTGAATGCGGTTATTGGCATGTCGCACCTGTTATTACATGATAATCCGTCGGAATCTCAAAAGGAAAACCTGGGTATATTAAAGTTCTCTGCCGGGAATTTAATGACGCTGATAAACGATGTGCTTGATTTTACCAAGATAGAAACCGGCAATATTGAGCTGGAAAAGGCTAAGGTGGATATCCGCGACATGATAAACGGGGTTACAGCCTCTATGCAGTATAAGGTTCAGGAAAAAGGGATCTACCTCAAAAGCAGCATAGAAGAGGCAGTGCCCGCTATGGTAATGGGCGACCGCGCCCGGCTGGTACAAATATTATTGAATTTAGTAAGTAATTCTGTTAAATTTACCCCGGATGGCGGGGTGGATATAGACCTGAAAGTTATTGAGCAAACCGAAAAAACCGTACGGATACGTTTTGCCGTATCTGATACCGGTATTGGTATTGCAAAGAACAAATTAAACACCATATTTGAATCTTTTAAACAAGCCGAGGCTGATACTACCCGTAATTATGGTGGTACAGGTTTAGGCCTGGCGATCAGCAAACGCCTGATAGAGCTGCACGATTCGCGTATTAATGTAGATAGCGTACTGGGCAAGGGCTCAACTTTCTGGTTCACGGTAACCTTTAATAAATTGGATGGCCTTGCAACAAATAATAGCAATAAAGTGGAAACAGGATTGAATATTAATGTACTGGTTGTAGATGATAACCAGATAAACAGGTTATTAATAAATAAGGTACTTAAGAAATGGGGCGCCACTGCAGATTTTGCCGAGAACGGCCAGGAAGCTATTGATAAACTGGAACTGCACAGGAATTTTGATGTTGTATTAATGGATATCCACATGCCTATAATGGGCGGGCTGGAAGCTACCAGCGTTATCCGCTCAAAAAGCGACCCTTATTTTCAGAAATTACCCATCATAGCCCTAACCGCATCTATGCTGAGCAACCAAATGGGCCAGATAGAGAACGCTGGTATGAACGACTACATCCTGAAACCTTTTGACCCTACCACCCTGCACGATAAACTGAGCAGGTACCAGAAGCAGTAGTTTGGTGATTGGTTGATTAGTTGGATTAAGTTGGTTGGGTTTTAATATCGAACATTGAATGTTGAAATCCACTATACAGCATAGGCTATCGTAGCTATACTCAATTTTAATCCCGGTACTTTAAGGAGTTCTATCCCGCAGGCCTCGAGCGTGGAGCCGGTGGTTACAATATCGTCAACCAGCAGAACGTGTTTATTAGCCAACCTTTCCGGGTGGGCAACTGCAAATACTTCCTTCATATTCTCAAACCTTGCAAACCGGGATTTATGCGTTTGTGTTTTTGTAGATACCGCTCTTACCAGATTATCAATTTCGACAGTAGCCTTTAATTTTTCGGCCAGGCCTTCGGCAAAGCAGGCACTTTGGTTATAGCCACGCTCGCGATAGCGCTTTTTGTGCAGTGGCACGGGGATAATATGATCTACAGTTTTAAAGGTGTTGTTTTGCGCCAGTTGTTTCCCGGCAATAGCACCAGTTATATTGCCAATGCGCTGCATGCCATCATATTTAAAATGGTGCATCATCTGCTGCACTTTGCCGCCTTTATTAAAAAAGTATAAAGCGTAAGCCGCTTCAACCGGTAGCTTACCCCAAAACTGCTGCGCTACAACATTATCCGGCTGTAAATGAAAGTTGGTAAAAGGCAGGTTATACAAGCAATCGGTACAAATAATATCTTCCCCCGAAATCAAACTGGCATGGCAGGCCGGGCAAAGCTGCGGAAAAATGAGTGCGATAAAGTCGGCCAGGTAACTGCGCAGGGCATTCATGCGCTTAAGGTAGCAAGAAAAAATAAATTTATTGCAGAGACGCGATACTTCGCGTCTCCATTAGGCAGGTAAACGAATGCAAACAAAAAAGACGCGAAGTATCGCGTCTCTACATTTTTGGTGAGTAAGCGCTTACGCCTCCGCAACAACCTTCTTATCTTCCTCTTTAATAGCTAATTGCCCACAGGCTGCATCAATATCTTTACCACGGCTGCGGCGCAGGTTGGTGTTTACACCCTGGCTGCGCAGGTAATCGGCAAAGGCTTCTACCTTGTCTTCTCCGGCGTTTATGTAGCTGGCAAAAGCGATAGGGTTGTACTCAATAATATTTACTTTGCAGGGAAGGTGCTTACAGAATTGGGCCAGTTCTTTAGCATCCTGTATGTTATCGTTTACGCCATCAAAAATAATGTACTCATAGGTAACCGGGTTTTTAGTTTTGGCGAAGTAATATTTTAAAGCCTCTGCCAGTGCCTTTAACGAGTTTTGCTCGTTTATGGGCATTATGGTGTTGCGCTTCTCGTCGTTAGCGGCGTGGAGCGATAGGGCCAGGTTAAATTTTACCTGGTCGTCGCCCAGTTTGCGAATCATCTTGGCAATGCCCGCAGTAGATACCGTAATACGCTTGGCAGCCATGTTCAGCCCATCGGGCGAAGTGATCTTTTCTATCGACTTCATTACGTTGGCGTAATTAAGCAAAGGCTCGCCCATACCCATGTACACAATGTTTGATAATGGGATGTTGTAATTCTCTCTCGCCTGCTTATCAATAAGCACCACCTGGTCGTAAATTTCGTCGGGGTTAAGGTTACGTTTGCGCTCCATGTACCCGGTAGCACAAAACTTACAAGTAAGGCTGCAACCCACCTGAGATGACACGCAGGCCGTCATTCGGTCAGCTGTAGGTATTAAAACACCCTCAATTAAGTGGGTATCGTGTAAAATAAAGGAATTTTTTATAGTTTTATCACCACTAACCTGTGAGGTAAAAATTTTAACATTATTGATAATAAAATTTTCACTAAGTTTAGTACGAAGTTCTTTTGAAATGTTGCTCATGTCATCAAAAGATAAGCATGATTTTTTCCACAGCCATTCATACACCTGTTTAGCTCTGAAAGCCTTCTCGTCCATTTGGATAAAGTGCTGTTGCAGAGTTTCCAGGCTAAGGCTGCGGATGTCTATTTTATCTTTTTTTGCATTCACGCTACAAAAGTACTTAATTTTAAAAATTCCGTTGCTTTTTAAAGTCATTCTTTTATAACATTAAAAACAATAACTAAAAGTTAATTGTATTAAATTAAATGGGATGGGGTTAAATTATTTTAGATAGATGCTATCAATACCTGGATGAAAAGTTTTAGAGCCGATTACGTTTACCCCGTTTATGCCGATCCAATTAAGAATGGAATTGTAACAGTTGATGATGCCGGAAAAATAATTTCTGTTTCCGAAAACCAGCCCGACGATCCTTCGCAGCCCCCGGTAGAAACCCTCAGCGGCATTATTGTGCCGGGGTTTATCAACACCCACTGCCATACCGAGCTTTCGCACCTTAAAGATAAAGTACCCACAGGCGGTGGCCTGGTAAGCTTTATACAGGATGTGCAGAGATTTCGTAATGTAGAAAAAGAGCTTGTTTTGGCCGCTGCCGAAAAGGCTGATGCTGAGATGTATGATAATGGTATTGTTGCCGTTGGCGATACATCAAACAGTAACCTTAGTGTAGAGCTGAAAGCCAAAAGCAAAATATATTACCACACCTTTGTGGAGATATTTGGCTTTGTGCCCGAGCGTGCCGACGAGCTTTTTGAAAAAGCCCTTGCACTTGGCGAAGAGTTTAAGCCTGGTTCGTACTCTGTAACCGCGCATGCACCTTACTCGGTATCCAAAGAATTATTTAAGCTAATAAAACGTTATAGCGATAGCGGCACAAACCTGCTCAGTATCCATAACCAGGAGTGCGAGGACGAGAATAAGTTTTACCGCTACAAGCTGGGAGGTTTTATTGATATGTACAAAAACTTTGATATCAATATAGATTATTTCCGCCCGCAGGCGCGTAACTCGCTGCAATCGATCATTCCGCTGTTAACTAACAGGCAAAAAATCTTACTGGTACATAACACCTGCACCAACTTAAAAGATATTTATTTCATTAAACGGTTCGACAGGAAGATAAACTGGTGCTTTTGCCCTAATGCAAACCTATATATAGAGAAGCGCCTGCCCAAGGTAGAGCTTTTTGTTAACCAGGGGCTCAATATTACATTGGGTACCGATAGCCTTGCCTCTAATGCAAAACTTTGTATCCTGAGCGAGATGCGCACCCTGCAGCAAAACATACCATCGTTAAGTTTTGATACCCTGCTGCAGTGGGGAACGCTCAATGGCGCTAAATTTTTAGATATCGACGCACAAAAGGGCAGCATAGAAGTAGGTAAAACCCCCGGCTTAAATCTCATCACCGGCCTTGATGTTGGCAAGATAACTGCTGATACGAAGGTGAAGAAGTTGATTTAGTTTTTTGAAGTTGATTAAGTTAGATTAGGTTGATTGCGTTGTATTAAGTTATTTTGCAAAGTTGAATGCGTGTTAACCATTCACCAATCAACTTATTAAACTTAATATAACTCAACCCAATGAAACATCTTAATATAACGGTTAAAGGCAAGGTACAGGGCGTATATTTTAGGGCGGGGGCTAAGGCCGTGGCCGATCAACTGGGCGTAAAGGGCTTTGTGCGGAACGAGCCTAACGGTGATGTGTACATTGAAGCCGAAGCCAATGATATGATGATGGAAATGTTTTTAGAATGGTGCCACGAAGGGGCCGAACACGCCGTAATAACCGGTGTAGAAACCCATGCAGGCGAATTAAAAAACTATCGTAATTTTGAGGTAGTTAAAAAGTAGTTCATCACCCATAACTTTCTCTGATTGTCAACCGCTAAAAAATTCGCCGGGCAAACCGCCGTGTACGGCTTAAGCACTATTGCCGGCAGGGTACTTAGTTTTTTTCTTACACCTATATATACCCGTACCTACTCCACCAAAGTTTACGGTATTTTTGGTAACCTGTACAGCTACGCATCTATGCTTAACGCACTGCTGGCCTTCGGGATGGAAACCACTTTCTTCAGGTATCTCAACAAACGCCCGGATGATAAGCAACTGGTTTACAACAATACCTTTGGCGCTATACTGGCTGTTTGTGTGTTGTTCTTTCTCTGTACTTTTCCGTTTGCACACCTCATTACCACATGGATCAGGATAGATTCTTCTACCCCTTTGCCCGATTATGTGCTGTATATAAAATTTTTCATAGGTACCCTTATTGTTGATGCGCTTTGCGTAATTCCGTTTGCCAAGCTGCGTGCCGATGGCAGGCCCGGGCGCTATGCTTTGCTTAAGTTTATCAACGTAGTAATGTTTGTGAGTTTAAACCTCATATTCATTTTTGCGATACCCTTCTTTATTAAACACAATTTGCCGGGCGGCGAATGGATGAATACCTGGTTCAGAAAAAGCTGGGTGGGCTATGTTTTCCTCTCTAACTTTATTGCCAACTCTGCCACCGGCTTAATGCTATTGCCAGAGTTTTTAAAACTTCGCCCAAAATTCAGCAAATCGCTGTTTGCCGAAATGCTGGTGTACAGCTGGCCGGTGCTTATAGCCAATTTCTCGTACCTGGTGAACGAGAACCTGGATAAGATCCTGTTAGGTAAACTATTGCCGCTGAACGAAAGCGCTACACAGGTGGGTATCTACTCGGCATGTGCCAAGATCTCTATATTCCTCAGCATTTTTGTAAACGCCTTTAGGCTGGGGGCCGAGCCGTTTTTCTTCAGCCACGCCAAGAACAAAAATGCCACGCAAACCTATGCCCGTATTATGCAATACTTTGTAATTGCGGTGTGTATGATATTTGTTGCACTGGTGGCCAACATTGAATTGCTTAAGTATTTTATTAAGGGGAAGGATGCCACACAAACCCAATTGTATTGGTCGGGCATAAGTGTTATACCTGTACTGCTGTTTGGGTATGTAAGCCTGGGCATCTACATGAATTTATCGGTATGGTATAAACTGACGGATCAAACTAAGTACGGCCTGTATATTTCCGGCATAGGCGCGCTGGTTACCATTGTATTGAACGTTATATTTATTCCTTATTACGGTTACATCGCCTCAGCATGGATCTCGCTTACGGCTTATACCACCATGATGGTGCTCTCTTTTATTTGGGGGCAGATCCATTACCCTATCCCTTACGACCTAAAAAAGAACATGGCGTATATCATTATATCGCTTGTGCTCGTTTACATATCATTCAGCATATTTAAGCGTAACATTTATATCAGCAACGCCCTGTTTGTTTTATTTGCAATGGGCGCATTATACGTAGAACGAAAAGAACTAAAAGCTATATTTAGCAAATGAACATTAAAGTGATCAACAGATCGGCCAATGTGCTGCCGGCTTATGAAACCCTGCATGCCGCCGGTATGGACCTCCGCGCCGACCTGCAAACTACCGTTATATTAAAGCCACTGGAACGCCAGCTGATCCCCACCGGCTTAAGCATTGAGCTGCCCGAAGGTTACGAGGCGCAGATCCGCCCGCGCAGCGGCCTGGCTTATAAGCATGGCATCAGCATTGTAAATTCCCCGGGGACTATCGATGCAGATTATCGCGGTGAGATAAAAGTGCTGCTGGTAAATCTTTCTAACACCGATTTTGAAATAAACACAGGCGACCGTATAGCACAAATGGTAATAGCCCAACACGAAAAAGTGGAATGGCTGGAAGTAGATCTGCTGAACGAAACAACCCGCGGCGCCGGCGGCTACGGCCACACAGGCAAGCATTAAAAAAATTAAGGAATGAAGGCAACCGCTTTTATAGTACTGTTAGGAACACTATCCTCTGCTGTTTTTGCGCAAGACAAAAGCAACAGGATAGTTGTGGTTGCCGCCAAGCCCCTTACTTATGCCGATAGCGGCAGGGTAAAGGAGCTGTTCTTTTCGGCCATCCGCCAAAAAACGGTAGAGAACACCAAAATGGCAGCCGAGCTTTTTGCACAGGTTTTAAAGATAGACCCGACGAATGATGCCTCCATGTACGAGTTGGCTAACCTGCAGCGCACACAAAATAACTACCAGGAGGCCCTGCCTTTATTAGAAAAAGCGGTAACCGTTAGCCCAGATAATGAATGGTACTGGATTGCCCTTGCCGATGCTTACGAAAAAACCAACGACCTGGCCAAACTGGAGAATGTTTTTAACGAACTTATTCGCCTTAACCCCGGCAAGCCCGATTATTATTTTGATAAGGCCAACGCTTTCTACCTGTTAAAAAGGTACGATGAGGCGCTGAAACTATACGACCAGGTAGAGCAGATAACCGGCCCTACGGATGATTTGCAAACGAACCGCCAGAAGATCTACCTCAAGCAAGGCAAGGTTGATAAAGCGGCCGCAGAGCTGGAAAAACTGATAGCAGGCAACCCTACCCAGATACGATACTACCTGATGCTGGCCGAGCTGTACAACTCTAACGGCCTAAATGATAAAGCCATTGCCGTGCTGGAGAAAGCCCAAAAAGCGGGCGTATCTGCCGGGGTATTGCACTTGGCGCTTGCCGATGTTTATCGTGATAAAAAAAATTATGAAGGCAGCCTTACCGAACTGAAACTGGCTTTCGCCATACCCGATCTGGATGTGGAGCAGAAGATTCGCATTATACAGGAGTTTGTGCCGCAACTTCCTCAGCAGAACGCCAAAACAACCGCGCTGGAACTGACTAAACTCTTAACCACCACACACCCGCAAAGCGATAAGGCTTTTGCCGTGTACGGCGATATGCTGGTGCAGAACGAAAAGTATCGCGAAGCAAAGCTGGCCTACAAAAGGTCGGTGGAACTGAACGGGCAATCTTACGCTGTGCAGGAGCAATTGGTTAGGATAGAAATGGCCGAAAGCGATTTTGCAGCCGCTATTAAAGATGGCGAAAATGCGCTCTCGTACTTTCCAAATCAGGCCTGGATGAATTACCTGGTGGGTATTGCCTGGCAGCAAAGTAAAGATTACAACAAAGCACTAAGCTATTTAAAAAATACTGCCGGTTTAGAGCAGCAGGATAAAGAGTTGCTTTCGCAATGCTACTCGGCCATGGGCGATTGTTATCATTCTATAGGTGATAATAAAAACTCTGATGAATCTTACGATAGATCGTTGTCGTATAACCCTGATAATGCGTTCACACTGAACAATTACGCGTACTATTTGTCGTTAAGGAACGAGCAACTGGCCAAGGCGGCGGCAATGTCTAAACACAGTACCGAGCTGCAGCCCAACACGGCTTCGTTTGAAGATACTTATGCCTGGATCTTATTTAAACAAAAGAACTACCAGGAAGCAAAGGTTTGGATAGAAAAATCCATTCAGCACGATAAAGATAACAGTGCCGTAAAAACAGAACATTACGGTGATATTTTATATTTTACGGGAGATGTAAATAATGCTGTGCTTAACTGGGAAAAGGCCAAAAAGCAAGGCGCCGCGTCACCGGCTTTAGATAGAAAGATAAATGAAAAAAAATATTCTGAATAAAATAGCCATCATTCTTTTACTGGTTGTAGCGGTAAGCTGTAAATCTAAAAAGCTCACGGTTGTTAACCGCCCTACTAAAGATAGCACCGTTGTTAAAACCAACGACATTGCCGAGCGGCTGGCCAATATCCGCTCTAAACAGGTAAGCTTTAACACCTTTAGCGGTAAAGCCAAAACCAAGCTGGATATCAACGGGAATGATAATGATGTTACCCTCAACATCCGCGTAAACCGCGACCAGAAGATCTGGATCTCTATCACTGCTATTGCCGGTATAGAAGTAGCAAGGGCGCTCATCACACCGGATAGTATCCAGGTGATCAACCGTTTCCAGAGCGTGTATCTGAACAAGCCATTCAGCTATGTGCACAGGTACGCCAGCAGGCAGGTGAATTTTAAAACGCTGCAATCACTTTTAGTGGGCAACGCCATACCCGAGCTGCTGAACGAAGACGCTAAGTTTACACCCGAAGGCAGCAATACCGCTGTGAACGGCAAGCTGCAGGATCTTATTTATAAGCTTTTGCTTGGGCCGGATATGAAGGTTACGCAAACCAACCTGGCCAATCAATCGGCAGGGCAAACGCTGCAGGTGGCCAACAAAGTATTTATACAGGCCGATACCCGCATTATCCCTTCGCAGATAGATATTTCTTCTACTGCGCCGGGAAATAAAGTACTGGTAAATTTGCGTTATACACAGGCGGAGTTCGACCGCGTTTTAGAGTACCCGTTCAGTATTCCAAAAAGTTACCAACCAGCTAATTAAAAATCATATTTTTGGTGAATGAAAGTTTTTAGAGCAGCCTTCTTAATTATTGGTGTATTTACCGCTACCGGAGTTTTTGCCCAAAGCAGTTCGGAATTAAAACGCAGGCGCGAAAAATTAACCGAAGAACTGGAGCAGCTTAACCGCGAATACCAGGAAACCGCCAGTAATAAAAAGGTATCGCTAAAACAGCTTAACATCCTCAAAGCACAAATAAACCTTCGCGAAGAAAAGATTGTTAATATCAACTCCGAAGTAAGAAACTTAGATCACCAGATCTCTGAGAGCAATAACACCGTACATAGTTTACAATCGCAGTTAGATCAGCTGAAGAAGGATTACGCTGGCATGGTATTATTTGCCTATCGTAACCAAAGTGCCTATAATAAACTGATGTTTATTTTTGCATCTAAAGACTTTAATCAGGCTTACAGGCGTTTAAAGTATTTACAGCAGTTTGGTACCTACCGCGAGCGGCAGGCCGGCTACATACAGGGAACACAAAAGGAACTGCATGTGAAAATTGTTGAGCTGGATAAGGATAAGAAGCAGAAGAATAACCTGCTTAACGAACAGCAAAAAGAAAAAGAAAACCTGGGCAAGGAAAAAAATAACCAGGTAAAGGTTATTGGCAACCTTAGCAAACACCAGGGTGAGTTAAAGCAACAACAAAGGGATATTCAAAGGAAGATCCAGAAAACTAACAGGGAAATAAACATAGCTGTTAGGCGCGAGATAGAAGAAGCAAGGCGCGAGGCCGAAGAAAAAGCTAAAGCTGAGGCAAGGGCTGCTGCGGCAAAAGCCAAAGCAGAGAACCGCGAGGTGGTTGCCCCAACTAAAAAAGCTATTACTAAAACATCTACCACCAGCGAGGTGTTGAACGCTACACCGGAAGCCGCTAAATTAAGTAACGACTTTTTAGGTAACCGCGGCCGTTTACCATGGCCGGTAGCCAATGGCCAGCTGGTACACGGTTTTGGAACTTATACTGATAGTGAAGGCATCCGTAACGATAACTCAGGGTACGAGATCCGCACCGGGAACGGGGCAGCAGTAAGGGCCGTGTTTGATGGCGAGATAACCAAGGTGGTTGATGTAAGCGGTACTTACCTGGTAATTATAAGGCATGGTGAGTATTTTACGGCTTATTCAAACCTTCGGTCGGTATCGGTGTCAAAAGGGCAAAAGGTAAGTACTAAGCAAAGTATTGGGTCGGTAGCTACTGATCCTTCCAGCGGGGATACTACTGTCATATTTGCGTTATATAAAGGCACAAACGTGGTAGATCCTAAACAATGGCTGGCCCCAAATTAAGAAGTAAACATTATAGTGTTGTAAATGTTTATATTTGTAACTTTAATAAGAATTAGGAAATGTTAAGTTCAGTTTTTTTATTTTTAAATATAGGCAGCGGGGAGATGATCCTGATAGTTTTTGCAGCACTGATGTTATTCGGCGGCGAAAAATTACCGGAGCTTGCACGTGGTTTGGGTAAAGGCATCCGCGATTTTAAGGATGCGTCTGACGATGTTAAACGTGAGATAAATAACCAGATAAATAACTACGACGCTAAGAAACCCGAGCCTAAACAGCTTGTTGAAGAAAATAAAGAAGAAGTAACTGAAACTGAACCCGCAGCGCCATCGTATGTGCCAGGTACCATACCTGCATTTGAAGGGCATGCAGCGACTGATGCTATAGATGAGCCAACAGAATTGCAAAATCCTGAAGCACCGGAAACCTACAGCGAACCAACAGAACTGCAGCACCCTATAACAGGGCGCAATAATAACAGCACAATCGACCTTACTAAACATGAGGAAGAAGAGCCGGTTAAGAAAACCATCGAAGAAGAATACAAGTAATAACAAAAATATTTAACATAACATAAATTTAAAAATCATGGGTGGATTAGGCGCACCAGAAATCATTCTGATCATCATCGCAATATTAATATTGTTCGGTGGTAAAAAAATTCCTGAACTAATGAAAGGATTAGGCAAAGGCGTAAGGGAATTTAAAGACGCACAAAACGGCGAAACCAGCACAAACACTGCTACAGAAGAGAAATCTAAGATCTAATCTTAGCTTTTAATTTGCGGCAGCCATACGGTTGTTTTTAAACTTATAAACTTATCTGTTGAAATAGTTATGCTTCAACGGATAAGTTTTTTATTTTAGGCCCCATGTCTAAAAATTTTTCCTCTTACAAAGCACTCAGGAGAGGGTTACAAAACGGTGAGGTTACAGCTGCAGAACTGGTAAAGGGTTACCTGCAGCGTATTAATGAATACAGCCGTTTAAACGTTTTTAATGAAGTATTTGAGCAGGATGCGCTTGCATTTGCAAATGATATTGATGCCCGCATAAAAAATGGCACAGCCGGCCGGCTTGCCGGGATGGTTATTGCCATTAAAGATAATATCTGCTATAAAGATCATAAGGTAAGCGCTTCGTCTGCCATTCTCGAAGATTTTACTTCCATCTATTCATCTACCATAGTTGAGCGTTTACTGGCAGAAGATGCCATTATTATAGGCCGCTGCAATTGCGATGAGTTTGCAATGGGCGCCGCTAACGAAAATTCCCATTTTGGCCCTGTAAAGAATTTTGCTGATGAAACCCGGGTTTCTGGTGGTTCGTCTGGTGGTTCTGCTGTAGCGGTGCAGGCGGGTATGTGCCATGCGGCAATAGGTACTGATACGGGTGGCTCTGTAAGGCAGCCGGCTGCATTTTGCGGGGTGGTTGGGTTTAAGCCTACTTATGGCCGTATCTCCCGGCATGGTATTATTTCTTACGCTTCCTCGTTTGATCAGGTAGGTACGTTAACACAATCTGTTGATGATGCTGCTTTACTGTTCGAGATTATGGCAGGGGCGGATGAGTTTGATAGCACGCTATCACATAAACCGGTTCCGCTGGCGGCAAACCATACTACAGATACCGGCAAAAAGAAAATTGCTTATCTACAGGAAGCCCTGTCAAGCCCCGGCGTTGATGCCGAGGTGAAAGATACGCTGAAGAATTACATAGAAAAATTACAGGCTGACGGGCATACCGTTGAGCCTATCTCTTTTGAATATTTAGAATACCTGGTGCCTGCCTATTATATACTGGCCATGGCCGAGGCATCATCTAACCTGGCCCGCTACGATGGCGTGCATTATGGCTACCGCAGCCCCAACGCTACCGACCTGGAATCTACCTACAAACTTTCGCGTTCCGAAGGTTTTGGTAAAGAGGTTAAACGCCGTATTATGCTGGGCACATTTGTACTAAGCGCCGGCTACTACGATGCTTATTACGCCAAGGCCCAAAAGGTGCGCAGGCTGATAAAAGAGCAAACTCAAAAGATATTGCAGGAGTACGATTTTATACTTTGCCCAACCGCTCCCGAGCCTGCTTTCCCGATAGGGAAAAAAGAGAAGGACCCGGTGGTTACCTACCTGCACGATATTTTTACGGTACAGGCATCATTGGCCGGTTTGCCCGCAATATCGCTCCCTACAGGCAATAACAGCAAGGGTTTGCCGTTAGGATTGCAATTATTAGCCGGCGGTTTTGCCGAGCAGGAACTGTTAAATTTTTCCGAATATTTCTTGCAGCTATAGTTAAATTATATATTAGTAAATAATTGCAGCGGGTTTATGCCGTTGTTTAACCTAAGATATGAGGAGATTCTGTACGCTTGTTATTTGTGTTTTATTAGTACAAACGGTTAAAGTTAATAAGGCGCTTGCCTTCCAGTCGGCGGGGTACAGGGCAGATACTACCGCACTGCTGCCCATAAAGGAGGTTGCCGAATCAAAATACCAGAATGTTATTTACAAGCGCCGGCTCGATTCTGTGCAGAAGGATGTACCGCTGGATTACAACCAGTTTGTACAGGGCTACATAGATAACTACATGGGCCGCCGCGATGAGATGAGCCGCATCATCGGCCTCTCTAAATATTACTTCCCTATTTACGAGAAAGCGTTCCGCGAAGCAGGCATCCCCGATGAAATCAAATATTTGTCTATTGTAGAATCAGCCCTTAACCCCAATGCGGTTTCGAGGGTGGGGGCGGCTGGTCCCTGGCAGTTCATGAGCGAAACGGCCAAGATCTACAACCTTAAAATGACCGATTATGTTGACGAGCGCCGCGACCCTATCCAGGCGAGCCAGGCTGCTGCCGCCTATTTAAAAGATGCTTACATGCAATTTGGCGACTGGCTGCTGGCCATCGCATCATACAACTGCGGTAAAAGCAACGTGCAGAACGCTATGGAGAGAACAGGCGCAAACGATTACTGGTCTATCCGCCAGTACCTGCCCGCCGAAACGCGCGGCTACGTACCGGCCTACATTGCCATAAGCTATGTAATGAATTATTACCAGAGGCATAATATCATCCCACAAAGCGGCGAGCTGCCTTTACAAACCGATACACTGATGGTAAACAGGTTTGTTCCCATGAGCAGGATAGCCAGTGCCCTTGGTTTAGATTTGAAGGATATGGTAGTGCTTAATCCATCCTACAGGCAACTGATCGTAAACGGAACTTCCGCCGCACCGCGTAAAATTGTCGTGCCCGTATCCCGTAAAGAACGTTTTGCCATCTTAGCGCAGGCTATTGATAATCCCAATATGGTTATTCCGCCATACAGGCCGGTTTACATGCCGCCGCCGGCACCTCCCAAACCGGCTGTGGTGCAGCAAGTAGCGCAGGTTGCCCCGGGTAATACACCTGTAGCAACTGCACCTGTAAGTAACCTCCCGGCATATCATACCACGGTAAAAGGAGATTCGCTTGGCAGTATAGCTACTAAGTATGGCCTTAAGGTTGAGGACTTAATGCAATGGAACAAACAATTAGGTAATAACAAAAACATCCCCTTGGTGGCCGGCCTTAGCGTTAGCCTGCATAAGGGATAAATGATATTTAGTAATGGCCCGGTTTGGATGTATTTCTAAACCGGGCCTTTTTTATTAG
>Ga0247734_1000293_pt1 | contig 44478 bp, 36 predicted proteins | sample UWRJL103311B2_FD_180933 | JGI IMG/M metagenome (GOLD analysis project Ga0247734, IMG submission 180933) | Plant litter microbial communities from Arlington Agricultural Research Station in Wisconsin, United States - UWRJ-L103-311B-2 | ecosystem: Environmental > Terrestrial > Plant litter >...
CGCTGAGAGCTTGGTGCCTCAGGCTACCATGCTCTTACTAAGTTTGTGTGGCTGGAGCATGGCACTCAGCCACATGCAGCTCGGTAAGGTTGCTAACCCCTATCTTAACAAGTAGAATAGTTTTATTAAATAGGAGCTTTATGCTTAAAATCTTATAATTAGTAATATAGATTATTTACTTAGTAACAACTTCAATTCTATTTGAAGACCCCGAATTCTAATTAACTACTTCTCCTACAATACCAACCCGACAACCCTTTAGCCCTACTAGGTAAGATATTAGGATCATTATAATATTTATAATAAAGTCCTTTCTCCTTTTATCTTTGGCTCTCTTTCTTAGATAGTTTCTTATATTAATCTATTTTAAGCTTGGATTTGTAAATAGTATTTAGTTTTATAAATTCTGGCCAACAGTTTCTCCTTAGTTTATTATTCCTGCTTTTTCCCAAGTTAGATTAATTCTTATAAGCAAAGTAGATTTTACAATTAAATTTATAAAGTTAATTGTTAATTTATACTAAAATTTTAATTATCTTAATAATTATAATTAATTAATAATTATATTAAGCTAATTCTAGCTTAATATAATTCTTTAGGCCTTTATAATATATACTAATTAAGGCATTAGAGTCCTAATTAGTCTTTATAGCATACTTTTAAAATTTAATAATATATAAAATAGCTAATCTAATTTATTTAAAGTTATATAGCAAGGTTTCGGCTGTTTTAACTTTATTAATATTTCTAAATACTCTCCTAATTTCGCATTTAAATTTATTAAAACTTCTAAATATATTCTAAATAGTTATTATAAAACTTATTATTAATTTATAACAGAAATAGTTATATATATAAAATTCAACCTATTAGAATATATCCCCTTTCAGATAGGAGACTACCTATAACTTATAGCTTTTATTAATAGGGAACTTATTATTATTAAAGTGGATATATAATTAAACTTATAATAAAAAGACTTCGAGTTCTCGGCGGTTTTCAGAGAAGGCATTAGAAAGTCGGACCTTAAGCATTTCTCTAAGTTCTATCCTAGTATTAGAAAGAGCGACATCTTTATTATTATTTTATTATATAATAGTTAAGTTAGATATATTACTAAAGCTAAGGATTACTAGAGCTATATTAATTCTAATTAATATTTCAAAATAAGATATTCAAAGTATAACAATCCTAATATTCTACCTAGTAAAGCTAAAGAGTTATTAGATTAATATTATAATAGAAATAGTTAATTAGAATTTAGGGTCTTTAAATAAAATTAAAGTTATTGTAAGGGGCAAGCCCTGGTTAGTAAAGGCGCTGGCCCAAGCCAGCGCTAGCGTATCTTGGCGGCGGAGTCCGTTGACTTCTTCACAGCCTCTGACCAAGACTTTCCTTTCTCCTTATCAAACTTATTGAATTCTATTATTAAACCTTCGTATATATATCATTCATTAGTAACATTAAGTTTGATCAATCCAAAATGAACCCCATGGACTTTATCCCGGAAACTGGAATAAACGCATTGGCGAACAAGAGTCTATAATGGGAAATGTCAAATATAAAGCTAATACACGTTATCTAAAAAATGTATATATATTAATAAACTTTAAAAGCAGAACTTACGATTATTTATGCCGCTACAGAATAAGCGGAAAACAGAGAGAACTAACAAGAATTTAAAGTTAAAGTTTAAAATAAATTTATAAACGCATTATTAAGAACTCTAATTTAATCGCTTATAACAACGCCTCGCCAGGGCTTCAACCAAGAAGCATCGGCCCCTAGAAGTTGGAAACTAGTAGCCTAAGATAATAGAGCGAATATCTTTCAAAATTATCTCCTAAAACTCAAAAGCTTATATCGCGTTCACTCTATAGCGAAACCAGCGCTCTTTACTAACTATTACTAGAATATTATCTACGATATATTTCTAGCATACAAATAAGCCCAAATGAGGTATTTCTAGGAAAGAGAGGGTTTTAAATAAAGCAAAAACCCCAAAGCTTTCTTTATGCAATTTAAGAAGACTTTTATAAATAGTAATAAAAAGGCTAAAGCTTTAGAACAATTAATTAATTTGAAGCATTCTTTAAGTTAACCTTGGCATAAATACTAGCTAAAATTTAACAGACTTCTATTAAGTATAAACAGAGAAAGCTAAAATAATAATACAAAAATTGAATATTTACGAAATACCTTCTTAAATTCTACTCGAATATATATAACAGCCATACCAAAAATGATAGACTACTATTAATTCTCTAAGAAAGTAAAATAAATTATAATAAATTTTAAAGAAATAAATTAATTTAAAATTGCTAATAAAAAATAGAAAGAAAAGAATAAGAAGTCTAAAAGCAATATATTAATTATCATTTATATCTACGACTTAATTATAACATTAAAATTAAATAGCGATAGTAATACAATAATAGCTCTAATATAATTAAAAGGGGGGTAAAAATAAAATAAAGGGGAATATAAAGTTTTAAGCAATAAATAAAGAGCCAAATAAATCAACGCTATAAAAAGAGAGAGACGCTAAGATGAAAGATTCTATTTTTACTACAAAGCGGCCGAACATTATATTCATAATTATATCCATGCCCCAGCTATATGCTTTATAGCTATTAATGTAATTAAAACAGGATCTTTGCTAAAAGATAACGCTAAATTAACAAACTCTATTATATTGGAGTTAAAAAAAGACTAATTCTCACTTAAAATCAGAAAACAAGAATAAATAATATATTAGCAAAAGGATAAGAGGGATTTAAGGAAGTTATAAATAGAAACTTCATATATATAAATATAATTCTTCAAAAAACTTTCAGAACATTCACTCTTATTAATAAAGATTATTAATACTATATTATAATTAATAAAGAACTTATAAAGAGCCTCAATCTCCATTATATAAATAGCGAAAACTGTGAAATAAAAGGCGCTTTTAAAATTATAAAAAATAGAAAGATTAAAGAAGCTATTACGTTTTAGATAGAAATTGCAAACTTTAATTAGAATATTTACGCTTATATAATAAATAACTTAACCTTTTTAATAATTTTAGGAAACTTTTGGAAAGTAGTTAATAAGATTAGAATTATGCCTAAAAAACATTAGTATTATTATAACATAGCAAAATAATAGATAACGAAGGGATAAAATCACTTTAAATATAAGAATATTAACAATTTTATATTAGTGGCTATAATAACTTTAGAAAATATTAAGATAGCTTTAAAAGAAAAACCAAAATTAACTTTTGAACAATTAAAAAAAAGGCTGCCTTTAAAAATAAAAGATATGGCAGCATTCTTTTTTAAGTGGAAATCTAAAAAGCTAGCGCCTTACTATTCTAATATTAATTATTATATTAAGCTTTATTAATAACCAGACAAAACCCGGCCTGTCTTTCCTTAAGAACCACTTTATAGCATATTAAAGGATAAGCTTTTAATATTAAGGAAATCACTTAATAACTTATTAAGAAAAGGTTATATTCAACAAAGCACTTTAGAAGCAGCGGCTCTCATTCTTTTCATTCGGAAGCCCAAAAGAAGACTTAGATTCTGCTGCAATTATTAAGCATTAAATATTATAACTAAACTAAATTAATACTCTTTACTATTAATATTAGAGATCTTATAAAACCTTATAAGAGCCATATATCTTATAAAAGTAAACGTTATTTTCATATTCTATCAGTTATAAATAACCCATAAATATAAATATAAAATAGCTTTCTATATTAGATTTGGACTATTTAAATAACTAGTATATTCATTCAGGTTATTAGGGGCTTTAGCTACTTTTTAATGATATATTAATAGTTTGTTATAAGAAGAGTTAAATAATTTTATATTTATATATATAAATAATATTATAATATACTCTAATAAATTAAGGGCGAATTATATATAAAAGGTTTATAACATCCTTTATAAATTTTGAAATAAAGGGCTTTTCTTAGATATAAAGAAGAGTAAATTTATATAAAAATCAATTAAATACTTTAGATTTATTATATATGCCAATAGAAAAGATATGGGTCCCGATTTAAAGAAGGTAAAAGCAGTTAAAAACTAGCAGCCTTCTAAAATATAAAAAGAGGTTCGGCGCTTCCTTGGCTTTGCAAACTTTTACTAAATATTTATATTAAATTACTTAAAATTTGCAATATTATTAATTACACTTATTAGTAAGGGAGTATTATTTTTTTAAGAAAAAAGAGAGGAAAATGTATTTTAAAGCTTAAAGGCTAAATATTATAAAACTCTAATTCTCTCTTATTAGAATCTGAATATATTTATATTTCTAGAAACAGATTATAATAGATTTGTCTTTAAAAGCATTCTTTTATAAGAAAAGAATGGAGTCCAATAATCAGTAGGGTTCTTTTTAAAGAAACTTAATCAAGCTAAAATTAATTATAATATCTACGATAAAGAGATATTAGCAATAGTCTTTTATTTAAAGTTCTGGACATCCAAGTTAAAAATGTATAGTCTTTTTATAATTTAGATAAATTATAAGAATCTAGAATATTTTATAATTAAAAGGGAGCTATTAGAATAACAAATTTATTAGTATAAAATACTATCTTTTTTTTAGTTTACTTTGTTATATTAACTAAGAATTAAAGCTATTATATTAGATATATTATTAAGAAAAGAGTAAGATATACTAAAGAAGGATAATAAAAAGTTTAGATTTTGCCGCTTTCTTAACCTAGATATTATTAAAAACTGGCCGGATTTAGAAAGTGAGCGGGAAGTAATAATAGTTATTATATTAATAGCTATTATATTAAAAGAGCTAATTAATATATAGTTAGATATGGTTCCCGCTTTATAATAGCTAGATTTCTAAAGTCTATTTTAAAAATAAGAGTTTAATAATTTATGGGATAATATAATACAAAAAGACTCATTATATAAAATTATTCTTTATTTATTATAAGTTGAAGCCCAATTTATACTTAGTAAAGTAAAGGTAAAGGTTTAAATAAGCAATTGTAATATTAATAATAACAGATATTTATATTATTGCGATAAACTCTGAATATTAGGAACTTCTATTTTATTAGAGATTAAATATAAAGTAATAGATATTAATAGAAAGTAAAGGGATATATTAAAAATTAAGCTTATTTAGTCTGTTTATAATTCGCTGGTCTATGGTTATTTAAATTAAGATTTTATAGCTTTTATATTTAGGCGCTACTTTTATTGACTCTTATAATTAAGGCACATTAAATAATTCTTACAGAATTACAATTATTGCGAAAGAAATAAAGTATAAAGGAAATATAAATATAAACTCTTAAAACCTCTTCTAATTCCCAATTAATTCTTCTAAGAGATTTTGATAGATTTTATAATCGAGTTACCAAATTCTTAAGGCAATTAATATTTATAAGTAATTAAAGACTAGTTAAGTAAATACGTAATATTAAAAGCAATATTCAGCATAAAAGTAGAAAAGTGCATTAAGAAGTTTATAGAATACTAGGCTTAATACTACAGAATGCCCCAAGCGATTATAAATGATAAAGGCATTAACTAAATAAGCATATTTTGGAAAACCTTCTATTACTTTATAAGCGTTTAATAAAGACTTAATTTAGAATATTATTTATAAATAGATAAAGGACTAGAAAGACTAAACTAGAATATTTAAACGTATTTAAGAAACTTTATTAATTAAGAATAGTTCAATTAGAAGAAGTGGCTATTTATCACTTAGCTTATATTAAATAAATATTATTATACAGGTTTAAGAATAAGCCCCTTTTTCGCAATTTATAGATATAAAGCTTTGTTTCTTATATCCTTAAAAGCGGAGCCCGAAAACGATTCTTTACTTCTAGCTAACAAGAGAATTAAAGAGTTTATATAAAAAATTAGAGAAGTTATAAATTTATATTAATCAAATATGGCAGATTCCACTTAAAAGCAAGAGGAAAGTGCTAATAGAATTAGGATATTAGCGTTAATTTATTAGGAGGGTAATAAGATATAGCTAGATTTATATAATTATTAGATAAATTGCTTAAAGAAAAGTCTAAATGTAAAGTATATAAAATATATAATAAATAAAATATTGTCCCTAGTTTCTATTTACCTTTCTAGGATTCCTAGCAATATTTATCCAGTTTTTTATATAAATCTGCTTTAATTAGCAAGCAACAATTCTTTATCTAGATAAGAGTCTAACAATAAATAGCTGAAGCCAGAATTCTTTAAGTTATATAAAGAATAGCAAATAGAGAAGATATTATATATTAAAATTAAGAAAAAAGGGAGAGGAAATAATAGAGAAGTGTTAGTTAAATGGTTGGGATATTACAACTTATTGTGGAAGCCTATAAGTAATTTGTTGGATATTATCGCAATGAACAATTTTGAAGCAGTATATGAAAGTGCTAAAATACATAACAGGCCTAATCAAGTATAGAAAGTAAAAAGAGGGAAAAGAAATAGAAAGATAATTATAATAAATGATTCCTAAGCGAAAAAGATTAGAATCCCCAAAGATTTAAAGAGAAGATAAGTTTTATAAGTGTTAAGTTATAGAGTATAGTATATTAGAATAAGGAAGAATAAAGTAACGATTTTATTTATTTAATTTATAAAAGAAAAAAAAAAGGAAAAAGAAAGAAGAGAGGACTTTGATTCAAATTAAGCGGATTTATAAATTGGCATAACAAACCCCAAGGACTAAAGTGGGGGGGATGCTGCTAGTATTAGAATTATTAGTTAGCGACTAAAAATAATTAGAAAATGATAATTATTTACATCTGGCTCTATTGGGCGATAATGTCCACGACCGAAGTGGTAACTTTAGTGGCCATAATATTAAAATTAATAGTTAGCAATTGAAAATGAGCAGAGAATGGTCAAATTACGTAGAAAGTAAGCCAGCAGCCTGCAAAGGCTTTAAAGCTTTTTAAACTTTAAAGATCTTGCCAAAGTTACTATAAGCATTCTTGCTAAAATGGGCATTAGCCAATAGAAAACGAGCAGAGAATAACACTTATATAAAGGCAGCGAAAATATAAGTTCAAATAGCATAAGCCATGTGGGCCAATTAAAAGCTAAGCGATTAGCGACAGTTTTTAATCGGAATCCAACTAATATATATAGGTTTTGATAGTTTTTACGCTTGTTGGCGCAAGCTTAACAGAAGTAGGAGCGATTAAACTACAAGAATTAGCAGAATTTAACTGAAAACAATCGGAGTTCAAAACTTATAGTTTAATTAATATAATTAACTTTAGCAAGAGTATAACTAATATAGTAAATAATGGCGGACATTTAATTTTGATTAGTATTAAGCGGACTTCGATCGTTTTTAGATAGAGAAAGACTTATATTAATTAGTTAATTAATTGATTGATTAATTAATTGACTAATTAATTAATTAATTGATTAATTAGCTAATTTTAATTAATATTAAACGAAGACTAAACAAATTTAAACAGTCAAAGAAAAGACTTGCTAATACTTATTTTGATTAATTGTTAATAAAAGAAGAAGAAAAAGAAGAAATGAAATTTAGATTAAATAAAAGTAACAAGTGAATAAAACGCAGGCAACCAACAACTTACATATAGAAGGTATTATTAATAATAATAATAATAAATAATATTATATGCGAAAGTGAATAAATATATTATATTATTAGTAATATTAGCTAAATTTTGGACTATTATATATAAAGGATAGAAAGTTAATGCTTATACGAAGGAATCTAATATAAAAGGAGAGAGAAGGGGAGCAATAAATGAAAACTAGAAAGTTGATCCTTATAAAAGAAATTCAATAAAGAATATGCAAGAGGAGGGGGGTAATATAAGGGGCAAGCCTTAATTAGTAAAGGCGCTGGCCCAAGCCAGCACTAGCATATCTTGGCGGCGGAGTCCATTGACTTCTTTACGGCCTCCGACCAAGACCTTCCTTTCTCCTTATCGAACTTATTGAATTCTACTATTGAACCTCCGTGTATACGTCGTTCGCCGGTGACAGTTATTATTAAGTAAATAATTTATATTACTAACTATAAGGTTTTAAATATAAAGCTCCTATCTAATAAAACTATTTTATTTATATATATAACTCTTTGTGCTAAAGCGAGATTCTGGGATCCCAGGGTCCCTTTTCTTCTTAAGATTTTAAGATTCTGGAATCTATTATATGACTTGCCAGAGGTCGGTTCTGAGAGAGCCTCAGAGCCGAGCCCCTTTAGTTCTAGGGGTCTAAACCTTAGTATTTAGATTATATAATAAATGCTAATACGGGTAACTAGTAATAGTGCTAGGAGATTAGGGGGTGCCTTTCTTACAAAAGGTGCCTTTTATACCAAGGTGCCCACAACCAAGTAGGTGCCTGTATGAGAGAAGGTGCTCTCACGTGTGGGTCGTGACACAAGGTTTCGTACAAGACACCCTGTTTTTGTAAGATTCGGGTATAATACGATTTCCTGTAAGCCTTTCTCCCGAGAGCTCCAAATCCAGTTATATATATAACTATAATCTGTAATTCTATATATTTTATATCCCTGTTTTATTGGTTTATTCGGCATTTTGTATATATGTAGAGATTTGTAAGAATTAGTAAAGAAACTATTAAATATAAAAATAGAATTACTAATCTGCCAAAATACTATATTATAAGCTTATTAATATTAATTTTAAAAAAAGATGAATAGTACTTTTGAGAAGAAGCTTGTATAGCTAACACTAAAGGCTTTAGTTTATACTACCAAATCTTATTCATAGATAAGTGATACCTTGAATTAGAATTACTTTTAGGGCATGAAATATGGCAATATCTCTTAATCTGCTCGAATTGGCATAGTGATATATGATTTGAAATTGAGTATAAAGGACCCTTATTAAAGTTTATATTTTAATATATTTCAATTTGAGGCTTTTCGTATATTCCTATATATATAATTGTACTAATAAAGATATATAGCTCCTCTATTATTAATAGTGCCCATTCTTGTATATTAGCCTCCCCTTTATATAGCTGTTGGATATTCGTGTACTTATTTGTATTAGCTGTAATTATTTAAAATAGCTCGTATGTAAAAAAGAGACTAAAATAGTCAAATGGATGTGGTTTCGGTAGAAAAGAAGTAGATAATAAAGCTTAAGCAATTTGTTTAGGCTTAAATTGAAATGGGATATAAGAAACGTCTGTAATTGATCCAACTTTCTGTAGTATTTCTTTTAGAGATTGAGGTTTTTGGGTAGTATTAGAAGGTGGTAATACTAGGGTAATATTCTTCATGATTTAACAGTAATGTACAAAGTAAAATTGGAACACGAATGCATAGTTGTAATGTAGCTTACTAATAGAATTATATGCAACAGTACATAATTTTATGCTACCCTTCATAAGCGAGCCCCCCCTGCACGCGCTAGTAATTTGCTGCCGGACGAGGGGATAAGAATAAATTTAACATCCGTCAGAAACTTCGCTTTCCACAGTGATGTAGCGTAGACTCTTCAACTTGCACCAGTAACAGTCCGCTCTCTACGTCCCACACTTTCAGACACCCTCCGTGGAAATTGAATTACTCATTCTTTTCCCAAGACGACTGCCAATCCCCAAGGAAATCCTTTGTCGTTTGCACTTTATCTGCGACTACCTGACCGTTTTGCTTGGAGGACTGTGGAATAGAAAGTTTCTCGCTGATAGTTGCGGGCTTGGCAAGGTACTCCGCAAGCATAGGGGAGACAATTTGCTTTTCCTCGCTTATACGGTATTAGTCGTGGAACCCCTGGAGCAAGCATTGAATATGTGACAGTGTGCTTACCTTCTAGCCTTATCGTTAATAGCTACTAAAGGCTTGGATATTTTAGACATGGTTGAATTTTGAAATAGCAGATGATAATATTCCGTAGCGCGTCTAATCTTTGGTAGTTTAGATTTTGATGGAGATACAATTGCAAGTACAAGTCATAATTCACATAAATCAGTTCCCCTAGATAGTGGTGTTAATTATATACCAATATGAAATCCTGCCAAAGACAAAATATGGCTTGGCTTGCACGATTTCTCCAGACCACATATGTGCTGCTGCAAAACAATTCGGGTGTGGGAATATTAGCACGATTATCCATGATGGGCATTTCATGATAGAATATTGGCCAGAACACAGTACACAGAACACAGATATCGTGAAATGAAAATCAGCACTTTGGTGCTTTTGAATTTGATTGGCTGATATGAAGGTTGCCCTTGCGGATGTGGAAACATACTTTGAAGTATGCGCCAATGACCAAATGACCAATGAGGTTCAACAGCACAACTGTGCTTCCGTTTCTGTCATACCTCACTGCCCCACTATTGCCGCCCCACCACTGCCCATCAACTTTCTGCTTTCATTTCAGACACAACCATTTTATCTTCATCAAGATACAAACTCACTAAGTCCTCGTACTTCTATTGAATGTTATGTTATGACTACTGAGCGGGCTCCTGTTCTGTGCTTTCATACTGTAGAACTAGCCCGTTACTAATCGGCTCCCCCAGCGTCTATGTTGAACTTGATATAACCGTAGCACTTCTTTAGAATATCATCTGCCATCCAATTCTACTTCCAAAAGGCGGGTCTGAAGCAAATTAGAATGTCAAAAGACGCGACAAACATGGTGGAGCTTGGGCTGCTGTCGCATTGGCCACCGGAGGCACTTCTTTCAGTGGATGGTCGACCTATACCTTCCTCGCTGAAAGGGGAGTTGCTCAAAGAAGAAATATCTCGGATCTTCATCACTCAAGGCGCCTCCCTGATACAGACAAGGGAAACTTTACAAAAGGAGCATGGCTTCTCGATTACGTAATCTCCTGATTCTTATCATGCTGATAAAAACAAGACTAAAATACAGACTAGTTTAACCAGGTTAGAGAGAATGCTGAGGAAGTGGGGATTACGAAAGAACCTCAAGGTGTCCGAGATAAATTTTATAATTGCGAAAGCAAAGGAACGTGCGAGTGTTGGCAAAGATACTGATTTCTTCTTCAACGGAAAACAGATTCCAAAGATGAAGATTAAGAAACTCGAGGGAAGGCTCCCACTGAGTGCATTGAATTCTCCTCATCCATACTCAGGTATATTTAAGAGTCTTAGGGGCCTTACTGTTGATTAACGTCCGAATTCTAACACAGAGACTCATCCAAGTATTACATTCAATACCCCTCGTCCCAGTTCTCCAGATCCATCCTATCAACTGCTGCAAGATCACACGTCAGTTGACGCAGGTATATTGTCTTGTGATGGACTCAGTCACCAAGTTGACGATATGCTGAGCTCAGAGGAATACCAAAGGACAGCTCAAAAACCAAATCTCTCAGAAATGGAGACTACGGGCATATCGGAAAGTTGTTTCCTTGTCGCGCCAAGTAAAATGGATAAAAAAAGTGATTGGCCTCTCACAGACTCTGGATATCAATCTGCCCCCAATCTTGGCCAATCTTCTAATATCCAGCCTTTATGCGAGATATCTCGTGGAGGTGCGAAAACTTTGTATTCGACAAGCAACGTTGATGCGGGCCGCGATCGAAAGTATGTAATCGAGTTGGCTGACAATATTTATGAAAAGTTATGCCAATTAGTCGACACCAGAGAAAGGAGTCTACTTCCAACGGCACTTCCGAACCTCATCAAAGCCTTTGCCATTAAGTTAGGTCTCGATGCTACCTCTCCAGTAAACCGCAATATAATGTGTTTCATTCATCAACGCCACCGGTGAGTCTTAAATTCACAGATATCCAGGTGCTTGCACTAACCGCTCTGTACAGGGAAATTGCTGCACAACTCGAAGCTATGTTGATTCGTGAGGAAGAGAATGAGCCCGATTGCATCCAAAGGCATCTCGGAGATATGCCTCTCCTTGAGAAGATGAGCATGTGGGAGAGCAAAAACGAACAAGATCATTCTGCTGTCCCAAAAGACGATTATTTTGAGGGTATACCGGACGAGGAAGAAGCCTCATTTGACGACGAAGAACTATTGGAATACCACAAGATCATCCTTGACAGTGCAGCCTATAAATGGTTTCTCAGAAAATTGAGAAATGAGTGTGTCTTACAAATGGAAACGCCTCAATCACGCATTCGTGCACTCATACTTGACAAGCTTCCGACCGGAGAAATTAGCAGACGACGAAGTCCTGATATTCATGAACTTACATTCGACCTTGAATGGCCACGTAGCACGGAAGAGATGCTTCGATTCGAGCTTTGGCCAGAGTTGAAGCATCCAAGCCAAGCATCCCGACCATCGATAATTATGACAGGATCTTTATACGAAGCACAAGGGCTTACCATTAAAGAGTATCTTGCTCAAACATGGCCCGCAATTGGGCTACAACTCCTGGATGCACTTGGAAAGGCGAAAACTAGTTTTGCTCAAGGTTCCCATGCCGATTCAGAGACTATACAGGATGGCGCGTATCATTCAAGTGACTACATAGCGGAGTTTAGTGACAATACCCAAGTCAAGATTGCAACCCGGTTTTCTCGTATCTTCGTAACAGTGACTGGACCAGCTTACTTTGTTGCAGACTGTGGCGAGTTGCTCGCTTGGATTGGATCAGCACTTCTTGATAATACCCAAAATCTAAGAGTTTACTGCCGGCCACTGATTTCAAGCTTCCCGGCTGGTGCCCGTCATTCAGAATCGAGGCTGATAAAATACAACGATTCCTGCAATATTAAGTTCGAGCTTACACAGCTGCGAAGTTCGGAAGACTTTTTGCCAGTAATGCAGAATCTCGGCAGAGTTTATACTGGTGGAAGCATCTTCATTCAAGGATTTCCAATTCGTCGACGACCAGAGGGCTATCCAGGGGTAGAACTTTCATTCGATTCCCTGCTGTGTTCATTGCGAGTATCTAAGGCTGGTTTATGCAACGATGATTCTAACGAACAACCCACAATGTTGAAGCTGGTTAAGCGTACCCAGAATGTATTTCTTTGGTTGTCTGATCGTCCTTCGGTTGACAGCTCTTCATGTTGCACGGAACATCAGCAAAAGTTGTATATTGGTGCAGTTTTTGGTCCTCTCAATCATCATGTTCTAAAGGCTGGTCGCCATATCCTTAGCAATTTCGCATATGGTGCTGTCCCAGAAAACGGTGTGTATTATGGGTTCTTGTCTGCGAGCTCTGGTTTGCTAAAGTTGTATGAACACAGATACTCAATGTAGCTTTCACACAAGCTGTACTGACAACAAACTTCTCAATTTGCCCTCTCAGTCCGAGTCTAATTCCGTTAATGGTCCAGGGCCTCTGTGTAGCAACCTGACTTACACCCAAAAAGACGGAGAACTCTCCCCGCGTTCTAATATCCGGAATGAAAATATTATATTAGAGGGGTCATCGAGCTTTAGATATATGCAGTCTAAATTAAAGAATGAAGAGGTGGGCTTAAATGCAAAGAAATTCGGAACCTCGGGATTGTTACCAAAAAGCCCAAGCCCATGTTTGGCAAGTTCTCAACATAATTCGATAGTGCGAACTTCGGAGGACTCCTTGGATTCGGATATGCTTTCCTTATCCAGTTGTTCCGACGATATTGAGTTACTTACCAGGGAGGAGCCGGTATATCCTTTTCTCAAAAACATACTCCATAGACTTATTTGTGGATACCGAAGTGCAACCCCACGTCCATCTTCGAACGATGGCGGAGAACAATCCGGAGGGATTTCCGGTACAATGGAATCCTCTCATACGGGAAGCACTTCAACTTATAGTAAAAAGAGAAAGATTCCACAAGGTGAGGAAGATGATATGGAGGAAGATGGTTTGGATCCTCGGCCTCCTAAAAGAATTAAAACAAGTGGGGCAGAGAAGATTCGGAAATTGTTTGCCTGTCCCTACCTAAAATGGCAGCCTAATAAGTACAGTAGATGTTTCGACAAAAGACTAAGCCGGATTCAAGATGTGAAACAGCATCTTCTCAGAAAACATACTCCTGGATATTACTGCCAAGTCTGTAAATCAACAAACTTCCTAAACGAGGATAGTCTACAGACGCATATTAATAGTAGGACATGTTCTCTCCAAGATTCCAGCACTTTAACTGGGATATCATACGACCAGCGCTCTAAGCTGTCCAAAAAGTCCAAATCGAGGACTAGTAAAGAAGAGCAGTGGTTTGTAATATGGGATGTGCTATTCCCGGGATGCCAAAAACCAACCTCAGTTTATATTGACACCAATCTCAGTCGAGAAATGCTCCAATTTCGCGCCTATTGTGAAAGCCACGGTCCAACTATTTTAAGGGAACATATCGAGTCTCAACAAGTTTGGGCGATACATGAAACTACTGAAGAACAGCGTAGGTTGTATCTGGACAGAGTGATTGCGCAGGGGATTAACTCCCTGTTCAACAACTGGCATTCCAATAACTCTCCGAGCTCCTTATCTCTCGAAAGTGGAAGTAATGAGAATCCACAGCGATCGAGCTTTCAATGTCCCACCAGCTCGATTAATGACAGTGGAGTGGCATTGGAGATCCGATCTTCCTCCAGAGAGACTGCGTCCCAGGAGAGCGAGCTATTTCAAGCCTTTGGTATTACATCAACACAGTTTATCTCTGACGTGGAAATAGCCCATTCTCAAATAAGGAGTTCCTCGCAGGTGCAACATAATACAATGTTGCCTCCTCAAGCAAATGTACAATGCCTTCTCGATGATTCTTTTGCTCTCCTTGACGGAGCCCAAAATTGGAGTTGGGGGGATAATATTGTCGATATCGAATCTTATGACTCGTTCCATCCTGAAATCCCAGACTTTAATGCTACATTATGGGACATTAACCCATCAGATGGGTTTCCGCAGTCCAGTGATGATGATCAAACTGGGGTCTAGCCAGCCAAGACCGCCAGTCACAACTGCCATGGTTGGGTTACACTGCTTCCTTGATTCGATGGTAAAAGCGCGATATCCTTCATCACTCCACCAAATCGTCACTGCAACACATCATCACTGGACCACGTCATCACAACCCCACATACCTTCACCTTTAGAAAACGTGCGCCTACAATATCCTGCATAACAAAATGAGCATCAGTCGTTCATCAAATTAATATGTGCGCGGATGTTATCATCAGATGCGACAGGTGCAACAAAAATCTTGGAGACAGGGCATAGGAATTTTGTAACAACTATGGAACGCACGCTGGAACCGAAATTATGGAGCAGTAGTTACATTTCGAATGTGGCAGATGTCGATTAAGAGCGTTGCCGAAAGATGGGATAGGGAGTTAAGAGCTTGATGCTGGATTTTTGAAGCTACAGATAGATGATTGGACGGTATGGCGAGGAGGGAGGGATAGAAGGGTACAGAGTTAGTATGATAATAAAGTGTATATGGGTTGAAATGGGTTGAGTAATGAGGTTTGGGATATTGTCGTAAAGTCAGAGATGGGAACCTAGAGGAATATCGAGGGCGAGAGAGAGGCTCGCTCATGTTTGCATGCGAAATGGGATGCAGACTTAAGTATTGAATCATCTCACTATTGAGCTCGTCTATCGTGTCAAAAATTACAAGGTGCTGAGGCCTAAATATTAAATAAGTAATGAGTAACTTTGGAGGACTTTTCCATTAATTGATATTTGCTTCTTTTAATGCTTTTCTTAAATGATCACTCAAAAAGTTGAATGTTGCGCTTTTCTTTTATTGCATAGCCAGCTCCTTTAAACAAAGAATTCTATCCTTCGGACTGAAAAATATTGTTGTTTCACTTGATAATTTGAGTAACATGAAAAGCCTTAAACCAGAGTGCGGTTGATTAAGCCATCAAGAGTGCCAACAGAGAGACTTTTATTACACCTGAGGGCTTTCTTTATTAAATTACAGTTTCAAAATGAAAGGAACCCGTTTCTTTTCCTAATCAAGATCATTGCGTGATGTTTGACAGCTTAAATTAAAATTTAAGAACTTCAGTCACTGAATTTGGTTCGAAGTAATAAACTTGGCAGGTTACATTCTATGTAGAGGAGACGGAGGCTGAAGACTGGGGTATGAAATGGACAAGCAAATGAGTCTCAACTTGCCCGAAAAGCAGTAAGCTTGATGAGGAATGACTAAAGCATGGAATGAAAGAACTAATAAGCGTAGCTTTGGCTACGAGCATAGACGTAGCCTCGAAAGAGTTTTGAATAGACTTAAGTAGTGGGCACAACCACATTCCTACTTTTATCCAAACGTTTGGGGATACTAGAGTGGCAAGTGATTTGCTAAGGCGGGTAAATTGGTGAAATATTATTTTATTGTTTAAGTCAAATGGCAAGAACCAAGGAAAGCCGGTATTCTTCAGCTCCATAAAAGTGGCTATCTGAATATATCACTGTGTTTAGCAAACTTCATCTTTAATCATGCAATTGGAACAGTTCTAGGATAATAGTTAAATCGCACAGAAGAGCAAATCCTGGATTTAAAAGTCTGTTGAGAAAAGAGATTGTTCTGTTGCCACTTTGAACATTCGGACAGTCTTCTTTCTTTCTTATTACTGGAGATAGGCCTCATTTTATTTTTAAATTTGATTACATCATGACGTCTGGGAGATGAGATATCACTTCCTAGGTTTATGGAGTTTTCCTTGAGATCTGATGGCTGGCTAGTTCGTGATGATCGATACAATTCAGTCATAATCTCCAGTCCACTCCCAATCGGCCTTAGATTCTAGTTTCAGTTTTCCCGTAATGACTGATACAATAAGGTTAGTATCAATAACTCTACGTTGGGTCTGCCTTTTCTATTCAATTCTCCCGTACAACTCGACCCCTCCCAGGACGTCAAACTGTTAGTAAATCCTTGGCGAAACAAGATTGCGATTTAGAACAACATTTTCTTCGAAGTTTGGTGTATTATGAGAGATAGGACACTAAAATCATTTTGTGTTCTTCATCCCAAGTGCTAATGAAAACCACTGATTGAGTATGCTTTGGAGTCCAAGTCACTAAATAAAGAATTTTAGTCGTAAACATTCATTAAAGGTTTGAGTAAGGAATAAGAAACGTAAATAATTTAGACGCTAGAACTATATAAATAGCAAGATATGGGTAATTTGCGTCTTTTTTAAGCCAGGGGAGTTATAATCCATAGCAGTTACTTGAATTAATCAAATTCATAGTCAAAGCTCGAATCCAGATTGACTTGAATGTTTTGAATTTCGGTGACTTGTCGCCCGAGGCAGAACATTCTCAAATCTCACCTTTGAGATTTATTTGCCAGAAAATGGAAGTATTTTAGATTGATTCATTGTGATTTTAGGTGCACTCTATGTTATGAGAAGAGTGTCTAATGACTTCTTAGGCTACAGATGCCTAATTTTTCCTCGAAATAACGCTCAAAAATAACCCTAGGCTAGTACAAGTACATCATGGAAAGCTATTGCTCTATCTATTGGCCCGGGCCATCCTCTTGACCATAGAATTCACCATTAGTCGCATCTAAGTCAGGCATAGCCTCATCTTCAAAAATCAAAGGTGCACTTGCCAGAAAGCGTTCACCAGTCTGATATCCCGAAGGACCGGCTTGCACACCAGCGTCACCACGCTGGCCCTGGTAACCAAAAGGACCAGTTACGTCCGGATCTTGGCTATAGTAAGCCTCAACTCCAGCACGACCAATCTGCTCGCCGCTCATACCCAGTTGAAAAGATCCAATAACCGTCCTGCCCAGCTGTCCACGACTATGCAGTCCAGCATCAGTCTCACCTCTGTATCTCTCCTCAGCCTCACGTCTCACGCGCTCCTCTAAGATCTGACGTCTTTCACTCTCCTCTTGGGCCATATATGTACGTCCGCTGCGATCAACATCTATATCATAGCTCCGGCCATACTGATCGGAAGGAGGGCAAGGGTAGCCACCTCCAGATTTAGGAAATGGGACTTCGGTACGGTGACCCATTCGCAAATGATAGACGTTGGCATGATATGCTTTCATTTCGGTAGCCAGCTTTTCGTACAGGTACTTGTTATGGTTTTGGTCAACGGCAATTTGCTCGGTGAGACGGTGGATTTGGAGGGTTCTTCTGATTTCCTTGTTGGCCATGGCGTCTTGACCAGCCTGTAACGCGGTAATGGCACGTTCCTAGGAGGTTTTGTCAGCGGAACTACGCATTTTATGGCTGGGATTGTCTATGTACGCGATCTTGAAGGATTTTCTCTAGTCCAGCAATTCTGTCCATGTTCATCTGAATAGTTTCACCACGCTCCATGATACCCTGCTTCATCTCAGCATTCTCTGCTGCGATACCAGACTAGAAATGTGTCAGTTAATCTTAGGCGTTGTATGAAGATGAGGAAACATGGAACACACATATTGTTTGGCAGCATTCTCGAGCTCGACAATCTTAGCCTTGAAAGCCTGTTCTTCCTTCCATTTGCAAATGTTTTCATGCTTGTATTTAGCGGCATCCCTCTGAGTATTTTCATTTACGATCATCAACTCGGCGTTCTGAGCCTTGAGTTCATCCTTTTCGGCGTCTGTCGCTGCGAGTCTCGTAGTAAGATTCATGGCTTCAACCTTTAGTTCGTTCTTCTCTCTTTGGATGCTATCGAGTGCAGTCTTTGCCCCAACAAACTCTATAGCCTCGTTAGTTTGGATAACTAAAGAATGTATTGGACTGTTTTGAGGCATATTGTTTCCACTCAACCATTATCTGAAGATTCAACAATATGTGGCCTGAAATACTCTGATATCGCCAGGCATATTGAAGAGGTGCCTAATTAATAGGAAAATAACTTACTTGGCTTGAAGTCCTCGTGCTCCGCAGTTAACTTCTTCAGCTCCTTCTCCAAGGCACGATACTTCTTCTCCAGTTCTTTATACTCTATTTCTGAGTGCTTACTCTTCTTGAAGTCCTTCTCCAGAGCGGTGTACTTGTTTCTCAACTCTTTATGCTCATCTTCGAGACCCTTAATTTTCTCTAGCTTTTTGAGATCTTTTTCCAAAGCACTGTAATTCTGCTTTAACTCCTTATGCTCGTCCTGTAGGCCTTTAATCTTCTCCAATTTCTTAAGGTCCTTCTCAAGAGCCGTGATCTTCTTCTTGAACTCCTTGTTCTCTGGCTGAAGGGACCTATACTTCTCCAATTTGGCGATCTCCTTCTCAAGTGCAACGTTCTTTTTCCTCTCTACGCTCAAGTCCTCTTCAAGCGCCTTCAAGTCCTCTCCAAGCCCCTTCACATTCCCCTCAAATTCATCGAAGCGCGACATCGTACTGGGAGCACTGTTTTCCTTGTTACCTGCCATGGTCTCGTTGTCGCTAGTAGGCTCGATTTCTTCCTTCGACAGACTAAGGTCCTTCGGGAAATACCCGAACTTTATTGTCTTCTTTTGGGTCGGTTACGTTTTCAAGTACAAGGACGTGGGCCGAATCTTTTGTCTGATACTTTTGGGGTGGGTAGATAGGAAGGTAAATGTCGACCTTGTCAAGGATAGAGGGTTCGGTCTCCATATTTTCCCTCTTAGTTTTTATTTCGTTGTGAATATATTGGATGTGAATATATTGGAAAAACAATTATCCGAAGGCACCAACTGGTCTCGCTAAAGCGAGGCTGGAGATTTGTTGAGGTTTGTCTTATTTCAAGACGAAAGGGGAGGTAGTGTGTTGACTGGCAAATTATTAGAGGATTAAAGGAGTTGAGGCTGTATCAAGAATTGGCGACATGGCGTGGTGTTGTTTTACTCAGAAACTGAGTTGTTTTACTCAGAAACTGAACAAAATATTAAAAAACAGGAACAAGTCTGCAGTCTGAATGTAACCTTTGTCGGCATGCATACGCTGTCTCTTTATGGTCAAGGGCTGAGTGCAGTGAGACGACGGCTTCGCGATTTTGAAAGATGGAGAAAGCAAACTCCTGATACACTTGGAAGTATAGTTATCGGAGCTATGGCGAAAGCAAGCGTCATGAATTGAAACTTGTAAATCTGGATGTAAAGAAAACACTATCATATACAGGATGCGGCAGTTGAAAACTCACTGTGTGGGCAAGACTCCTGATTTTAAGGAGTTTCCAATAGCAAGTCCAGCTCTTGTAACACGAAGACAAATACTCATTTAACCCCACAGAAGTACTCAAAAACTCATATATCTGTGAATAACCGTATAGTTAGAGTGTGGGGAGGGAGTCATGAGCTTCTTTCTGGCTTCTTTCTGGCTTCTTTCTAGCTACTTGTTAATTCAATTACCTCCAACATAAGAATTATGTTCTAAAAATTCTTCAAATAGCAGTAGCTGTGCTAGAGATATCTTCATTAACCTCAATCTAGAATACAATTGTCCCTTATGTTCTTGCATCGTGTTATTTAACACTAAAGACACCAAGCTAGTCCAACAAACGCAAAGGCAACTTGCAGCACAGTCCAGAAATCATCCGTATATTCATTGCAGCAGCGTGTTTTTAAATAATATAATTGTATTTTCCTGCCACAGTCTAACCCATAATCTTCTTAATCTGTACCATCCCAAGAAAACTGAATTACGTCTCATACTCTTTCAGGGTGATCATAGATAACATTTTGCGCATGGTTGATATGGCTACACCAAAAGGAGATCCCTATGTCCCAGTACATATGTTACAGTGTACCATAGCTACTAACAGCTTCCATTCTCTCCGAAAAAGGAACTCGAATGTTAGAGCAAGGCTCTGGATAGTAATAATTGGAAGAGAAGTATTGTATAAAATTGGATTACTAGGACAAAGGTGGGTGTTCGCTCGGTATTGCAATATGCAGTAGATGAGTAGATAAAGAACTAGCCAAGGATATAGGGATCCGCCCCGCTCAAAATCAAATTCTCCACTTGAAATGGAGAAATGTGTAATACAAAAACGTCCAAGCTTGACTGGTCCTACGTTGGGGCATCTCGGCTATAGTAGTGAGTAGTAACGTTGCACGTGATGCACGGCCTGCAGGGGAACAATTTCTGACTCCTTGCCGGTTGTAGCTTGGCGTGTCCAGCCAATCATTAGTTGGAGTACGGAACCATACCAACCATGATTTCCCGCAAATCCACTTCATGCTTCATCTCGTATTGCTTGATATCCTTCAACTCACATAAGATACGACTAGTCCTTTGGAGTAAACGTGAACAATAACAACACACTCTTTTGTCGTTACCGAGGCGAATAGTGTACCAATTCGCCCTCGCCCTTTTTTCACTCCAATTAGCTACACAAGTTCAACCCCACGATTGGCGGTCAAGCAGCAGCATCAAGACCAACGCCCCCAGCCATTGTCAACCATGGTATTCGCCAACTAATTATCTCGAACCTGCGTCTGGAGATTTAATTTGAGAATAAAATGCGTCAATTTGTGGTGCAAGATGGAGCAAGGGCTCTGAACTTCGAAGTCACTGGGTCCGACTCTACCTTTTTTTGTCCACAGATCTGGGTAAACATAGCTTGTTCTATTCCGCAGCCGCAACACTAACAAGAATGTCAGGATGTCACACACGCTCGTTTCGAGAAATGCGCACTTCCATATATCTCAGCAATACCTGCATTAGTGGCCATTTCTATAGTTGCTGCTTCGTTTTTGAAATTGGCTCCCTGGAGATTAAGATTTCCACAGTGGACAAGAAACATAATCAAAGAATCTATAGAATTAGAAGGCGAAGTCATATCTAAGCCGGATCGCTTTTTCACGTCGTATACTATCAGATTACTCGTCATTTCTGTCCTTGGACTTTTGTTACAATTGTTTACCGTTTTCCATCCGGTCTTCCAGATCACGAGGATACTTCCTACAGCATCTTGGGCTGTCGCATGTACCGCCATCATAGTATCGCGTCCATCCTCCACACCAAAAGCTTTGCTAGCTTTGTACTGCACTCTCTTCGTTTCACAAACCATCATCCTAGCCAGCACAAATACCAACCTCGAGATAGATGATGTTCCGATAGTATTGGTAATTCTTACAGCCATAGGGGCTATTTTCATCATAATAAACATGCCAATGCGCGAACCAAGCCTTCCGTCTGCCGGAATAAGTGCCGTTTTTGAGCCCCCAAGCTCTCAATTCCGTACTCCGGAAGATAATCTCACCCTTTGGCAATTTATGACCGTTGCGTGGATGGCGCCCCTTATGAGCGTAGGAAGCACGAGACAGCTCAATGATGAGGATGTTTGGGATCTTGGCTATGAATTTCGACACCGGCTTTTGTCGGACAAGTTTAGGGAACTCAAAGGGTCTGTACTGAGACGTTTGCTGGTAGCAAATGGCTTAGATCTCATTTTGATCAGTATTTTTGGTCTAGTCGAGTTATCCGTCGGTATGAAATCCCAAACTTGTAGTGTTCATAATTGACCGACTTTTTAGATCTATGTAGACCTCTTTTCTTACAAAAGATCCTCCAATCTATGGAGAATCCCCTTGCGCCCCGTCGCGCGGCCCTAATTTACGCTGGACTTTCCCTCACTCATAATTGGATCAACGCTCAGTCGCATGTATTTGCCCTTTGGTACCAAAGAAGATCTTACGAGAGATCTAGAGGGGAATTGATTACCATGCTGTATGAAAAGACGCTTTCCCGTAAAGTTGTGAGCATAAGTTCGGAAGCCAAGCCGACGTCCACTGAAAACGGAGCTACTAATGGCGCCAAAATGAAAGAAGAGAGTCGTGGATCTTGGGAAAGAACACTCGGATATCTCTCACTCCCTTATCGTGCTTGTTGCGGTCGCAGAAAAGCAAAGTCTCCTGAAAAGGAGGAGCTAGCAACGTCAGGAAAGATTTTAAATTTGATGCGGTTAGTAAGTTGACCTTGTAAACATGTGTTGTATTAATTTGACTGCTAGATTTGATGCTTATGAAATAGCCCAACGGTATTATACATAGAAGTCCTTATTTAATGATTTGCTAATGTTCATTCTTAGATTTTGGGAATTTTCAAGGATCATTAATCATCCCCTCGGGCTAGTTCTCGCTATCTTCTTGACGTGGAGGTTGATGGGTTGGCCCTCTCTCATTGGAGCCTCTGCAATCGTAATGGCACAGGCAACGAACGCTTATATTGCACGAATCCTCTTGCGTTGGGAAAAGGACCGCCGTGTCGCTACGGACAAGAAAATTCACAAGGTCACACAGCTCGTTGAGTCAATTCGGCATCTCAGATGGTATGGCTGGCAAGACGTCTGGATAAAGCGTATTATGGAATCTCGAAAGCATGAACTAAAACTCAGGGTCATTACTTCACTATGGAAGGCTCTTATCTCAACCATCAATGTGTTCGGTAGTGGCATATTTCCAGTTGCTGCATTTTATGCTTACACTGTTCTGGCTGGGCTCCCGCTAAGAGTTGATATCGCATTTCCCGCCCTTTATCTACTCCAAGTAGTCGATTATAGACTACGGGAAATTCCAGATCTCATTACTGCTCTGTTGAATGCCAAGGTTTCCATCAACAGGATTGATGATTTCATGAACGAGCCTGATAAGCTTGATGCAGAGTTTTCCTCAACCTCATCGACTGACATTGAACTGAAAAATGCATCATTTTGTTGGCCAGGTGCTACAGAACCCGTTTTGACGGACATCTCGTTGTCATTTACACCCGGATTAACCGTCGTTTTTGGGCAAGTTGGTGCCGGGAAATCTGCTTTGCTTCAGGCTTTGCTTGGTGAAGCCGATCTCTTGTCGGGACAGTATCACCGTACAAATGAAATGGTCGGATATTGTTCCCAGATACCTTGGTTACAAAGCATGAGTATCAGAGACAATATCCTTTTCTCATCACCATATGACAGCGTACGCTACAAAGAGGTCCTTGAGGCCTGTGCATTAATTCCTGATATGGCAAACTTCAAGAACGGTGACCTATCATTGATTGGTGAGAATGGAGTAGGTTTATCGGGTGGCCAAAAAGCTAGGCTGTCTCTAGCGAGAGCAGTCTATTCAAAGGCGAAAATATTGTTTCTTGACGATCCTCTTTCAGCACTTGATCACCAAACTGCAGAAACTATTGTGCGACGATGCATCACAGGTCGTTTACTCGAAGGTCGGACGACCATTTTGGTTACACATCGCACTGATTTATGCATCAAGCTAGCAAAACAAGTGGTAGAAATCCACGATGGCCATGCAAAAGTTCATGATCCAACAGCCATCCCACCTACTTCATTAACGCGGGACCGATCGGAGTCCTTAGATGGTCAAGAGAAGGATGACGAACAAAGTAATATCGCCATACCAGACAAATTTATAGAAGACGAGCATCGTGCGCATGGGGGTGTTTTGCTTTCGGTATATTGGGAATATGTCAAAGCAGGAAAACTCAAGTGGTGGTTTGTACTAATCTGCACCTTGATCTTACATCGTATCGTCTTTATCTCAAACACCTGGTTTATCAAGAGTTGGGTAGAGGCATATGACAAACCTATTGATATTCTGTGGTTCAACCCTATCGACAGGTTACCATCACCAGAAGACGATGTCCACCCTTGGCTTGTCGGATTCTTGCTCATTGCGACTGCTCGATCTCTTGCTCTTCTGCTCATCCAGGGCACCTCCATTACTATTATCTATTACGCTGGTAAGATCTTGTTTGAGAGAGTTATGGTAATGTGTACCCACGCCACGTTTCGTTTTTACGACGTCACACCAGTGGGACGGCTTATGAATCGTTTAACCTCCGATATCAACACTGTTGATGGAAATATAAGCTCTCAATTCCAGTCAATAGCAATGATGGGTATTATGTGGATATCTTCTATTGTTGTGATTGCATCAATCGCTCCAGTATTCCTAGTCCTTGCAATCACTCTCACACTCACATTCGTCTATATATTCACGAAATTCATACCAACCTCCCAAAGTCTTCGCCGCCTAGAAATGGTATCTCTTACTCCTTTGATATCAAATTTTGGCTCGTTAGCCGAGGGGTTGACAACAATCCGGGCGTACTGTGCTCAGTATCGATTCCAAGACAATGTTTTTACTGTCACGGATACATTTCAGAAGATGGATCACTTCTATTGGAGTTTGCAAGCTTGGGTAACGTATAGAATGGAATGCTTAACTGAGTTCGCAACTTTTCTTATGACAGCCTTGGCAATCTACACAAATTTGTCGGCAGGTCTTACCGCCTTCCTGTTATCAGCAGCAATGCAGTTTATTGTTGCTACTGAACAACTGTGTAAATCATATGGACAGCTACAAATGGACTTCGTTTCAGTTGAGCGTGTAGTTGAGCTACTCTATCTTGAACAAGAGCATCCAGGTTCAGTCGACCCTCCTGCATACTGGCCAAAATTGGGAGGCGATATCGTTTTTGAAGATGTTACCATGCGATACGCACCTGAACTTGAACCTGCTCTCACTAACGTGTCACTCAAAATCAAAGGCGGTTCCACGACCGCACTCATTGGGCGCACCGGCTCTGGGAAGAGCACACTGGCACTTTCCCTCCTAGCTACTACCTTGCCAAGCTCAGGTCGAATCATTATTGATGGAATCGACATCTCCAAAGTCAAAATCCAAGCACTACGTTCACGAATCACATTCCTTGCTCAAGAACCAGTTCTCTTTCCAGGCACCATGCGTCAAAATCTCGACCCGCTCGATGAATTCTCGTCCTCGGATTGTGAATCCGTGTTATCCAAAATCGCATTTCGGCATCAATGGACTCTTGATACCAATATTGACACAGGTGGGAAGAATTTATCTCAAGGACAACGTCAGCTGGTGGGTTTAGCGAGGGCGTTGTTGCGACGGAGTGCTATCATCATTATGGATGAGGCGACAGCAAGCATTGATATGGAAACCGCTATGCGTATTCAGCATATTCTGCGTGAGGAGATGAAGGAGAGCACTGTGATTACGATTGCCCATCGGGTGGAGGCTGTTCGAAATGCGGATTTCTGTGTTGAGTTAGCCAAGGGGAAGGTTTCAGAAGTGGGAGAACCAGGGAAGATGATTTCTCACATGGAGGAATAGGCAAACCAGAGACTTGTGGATGTCGTTGAGCACACCTTAGATTTCATGAAATTTATTTAAAAGAAAATCAGGCTTCATTTACTACAAAAATAACAATCCCTGTTTGCAAGACATATATCACCATTTTGTTTACCCTGCCACTTTCCATCATAATCTTTACGGCACAGCAGAATCAAATACTAAGTCACAAGTGCAACTTCTGGCTTTCTATATATCACACCTTTTGGCCAGGTACGCTATCTGATGACGGGCAGAGAGTGAGATGTTCATCGCATGTTACTAAAACTATATATCATCGGCATATCGTGTTCCTTGGGGGATCAACTAAGTCTAGACTTCCTAATATGCTCGAACAGTAAAGGCTCTATTCTAGTATTGGCTTCTCCAGTTCGGTGACCTCCCTTCGACCGATTCACTGCTTTGTTCGTAATTGAATTCCGGCTGTTCTTCACTCCGACTATAGAGTCCTTCATCCTCATCAACCCCAAAACCTGAGCCTGCCGTTCGTCCGTGAACGCGTTCGGTCTCTTCATATGATCGGGGTGTGCCGTATGATGAGGGAGTTAATTTCTGGCGTATCAATGGCGTTGATGGCGGTGATCGAAGGGTTTGAGCGGCACCTTGATATCCGGGGGAGCTCGCCGTAGCTGCCCAATGCCTTGAATGAGCCACCGGTGATCTTCGAGTAGCAATTGGTGGAGCTCTATGCTGACTTTGCCCTGGGCTCTGTCTATCACCCATCCTTCTCGATTCCTCAAAAGACTGTTTTCTGCGTTCTTCCCGTGTAGCGGCAAGTTCATCTTCTTCCTTGCCGAACATGTCCCTTCGATAGAGATCATAGTCGATTGTCATGGTAGCCACATCTTGGAACTGTTCTCGGCCTATGTAAGTATCATTCGGATTGTCAACTTGCAGTTTCTTGTAATGGGCAAGCGATGCGGCAATTTGGAACGCATTTCGAATTTGACGACCGTTCCACCTAGTGTTGGGATTACCATGAAAATGATCTGTGGCGAAGGCCAATAGCTCACTCTCCTTTATTTTCATCGCTTCGCCCCCAGTAGCTCGAGCCCTCTCTGCTTCGATCTTTCGTAAGCGCGCGATGTTCGTTTGGAATAGAGCAAGTGTCTCTTCATGGCCAAGAGATGGATACATTAGGCTGATATGAACTCGGGACTTAACAGCATCATCTAAGGCACCAGGGCGATTGGTTGTTAAAAATAAAACTCCTGGATAATACTCAAGCGTCCTCAAAAAGACTTTCCCGGGTCAGCTGCGCCTAGTCTTATAAAATAATGTTGGCGAGTACTATTCGAGCTTTACTTACTAGATACCATGGCATTTCTTTTGATATTATCATCATTCTTGCGTCGCTGGGAAAGAAAGACCTCAGCTTCATCTAACAACAAAACACAGTCCCACAAATCAGCTAAGCGAAATATCTGTGAAAGCTTGCTCTCAATAACATCCGGAGTTGTTCCAAGGTCGCCACAGGTAATTGGAAATAATGGTCTCTTTTGCGCGTATGCAACCGCTTCAGCTGTGGCGGTCTTCCCTACCCCTAAAACATTAAAATTAGCAATATGAATTTAAAGTGTATAATAGACATAAGAACACCAAGGGTCTTGGGATAACTCTACAGGTCACTTACCAGGTGCGCCGTGGAGCAGAATCACGAGACCTCTTCCTTTGCCGCGAATAAAATCCTGGTTGAAAGAAATTTTTGTCGAAGTTTCCAGCTGTTGTATTCTCTTCCTTTCCAAGTGCTCATGCACATTGGCGAGGATCATTTTCTTGTGTTGTTTGTTGATCTCCAGACTTTCAAATGGGTCCTCTGAGAGGGGTATGGAATTCAAACACAGAACATCGGCATTGAAAAATTTGCGATCTCTGAAACTGAATGCAAATACTCTCTCCGGCAATAGGAGCAAATCTTCTTCTGACAACACCTGCTTTGTGCGTTCCAAATCATCTTCTCCCTCATATGGATCGAGGATAAACCTATCTTTTTCGGCAAATGTGTTCCATTCCAAGCGATCGATGTTATCTTTAAAGACGACAGCCTCTGTTGTTTTGTCTACAATCTGAGTTCTGGTGTTGTCGACCCATCTAATTATCGGAAAAACATCAAATCTCGTCTCAGGGGCGAATGAATCTTTGACGTATGTCCGAAATCCGGGTTTCCACCACGGGTGATTTTGAAACGCCTCATGAGTGTCTATGATCACATCACTATCCACATGGTGCGGAAAATGTATTCTTGGTGGGAGGTCAGGATTGTCCCAGTTCTCTCTTACCAGATCCCCTGCAGGATCTCGAATCAGGGTCCATCCATCATATGCCATGGCTTGCTGGCGGCTGGAAATAACTTCCTGAAATTTCCTACCCCGTTTCTTTAGCCTGCTACAGATTGTCTCCCTGTCTTTGACAAACCGCAATGGGTAGATAGGAAGCTTGTGGATATCCTTTTCTCCTATGTAGGGTTGGATGAAAAAAGCCTTTTCAACCGCTGAATAAGAATCGCCATCGTAATCAATATAGTAACAGCTCATTAACATTTCATAATCACGATAATCTTCATTGTTAGCTTCAACATTACCAACGGTGTCATTTATAATCTTGCTTCCGGATCCTTGGACCATTCTATCCTCAAAAGTTGGCATGCGCGATTCATACGGTAATATATTGAATAAGCGCCATATTTTGGGAGATGTTGATCCAGCACGAGGGCCACGGGATCCTTGCTGTGGTGTTGAAGCTGCCTCATTTTTGGGATCTGAGCGTTGATAAACCAGCTCGTTGTAACGAAAAAGGTACCATAGTTCATCATAGCGGACCTTTGGCGGGTTATTGCTGTCGGCATTATCGAATTTACGATACAATGGAAGAAGCCGCAATCTAACAAATTCTACGTAACATTTCATGTCCTGGTAGGCTTTATCACTGTTTCTGATCGCTTCTAAGCCCGCTTCATCTCTAGTTTCCCCGTTCTCGGGTTCTGGGGAAGATTTCCCTATATCAAGATTACGTTTGCCGCTTAGCTCAAGGGGAGCTTTATTGGTTGACTCAGTAAGCCCTGTACCTGCGGGTAAAGAACCACTGTTATATTGAGAATTGTTAGACATATCTTCTTGTATGCCATTGCTCTTGTTGGAATGAGGATGAAAGTCTGGAGCTAAGGCTTCACTTGATGAACCAAAATTCTCTTCCAAGTTCCGAAAATGCTCCTCCATCTTTTCATGGAAATGAATGAGTATTTTAAAAGGTTTGAGGAAGGTGTGAGGTCTTCTGGACCAAATCTGTCCGCTCGTTTCTGATAGAAAATGTAGCACTGTTGCAGAATTGATGCGTACACGCTCCATTCGTTCTGCCACGGTTTCCGTAAGACCTCCGACCTGCTTATGGACTTTCTGAAACTGCCCCAGGGTATTTTTTGGTGGCCTCTTTCCCTGTGAAAGTCGATTGAGCTGCTCGAACCGTACTTGCTCCCTAAAGTCATCGCCAACTTGAAGGACCTCAATCACAAATTCTTCTTCTGTACTGTCAAGTCGATTTTTAAATTCTTGCCAGTTGCAGTAACGAACCTCCGGAACTGTTTTTAACATACGAAATGCTAGAACGTCTTCCGAACTATCTTGGCCGGCTGTATTATCTTCTACTCCCTTTTTGTCTTCCAGTGTGGAAACACGCCTACTCAAGACGCTTAGCTGTTGTGCAATAAGGTTTTCTGGCTTCTCCAGCGTTGCAACACGGTTGCTCATTACATCCAGCTGCTGTAAGCTTGAGTTGTCCGATATGATATTGGGTAAAGCTGGCTTGATTTCTTTTTCGCTAAGCTTTGTGATAATCTCTAATCGGCGCATGCGTTAGACTAAACTGGATACAAGAGTACCATCATAACATCCACAGACCTGATATCCCATCTTTATTTTCAGCTCTTTCACTGGCTAATTGGATTGAGACAGAATCAGGAAATTTTTCACCTCCTGGTCTGGTGGAATCACGGGAAGAAAGCAATTTGCTAAGCTGTAGAGGCTCTAGTGGTTGTTCTTCGACATCTTGCTGCAGTGGCCGATTCATCTTGACAGTTGAATGAGCCGGTTGATGAACGATATTGGCCATAATCTCAATATCTTATGTCTTCGATCAGGCTCGGAAAGGTGAAACGATAAGGTGATCGATCCATTGAGGACGATAGCTTCATTAGTTTAACACCAGAAATCTCTTCTTTTTAGCGACCTCATCTTATTGGTAGTGTTACAAGATACACTAAGCTAGCAGCTGGCTAGAAGTTATGGCTTCTTGAAGCCAATCATATATCGATTATAGCGACGGTTGCATTTGGGGGCCAGGCTTGCCATTGGGCTGGCCGGTAAACATTTCATGTGGCCAAGAGCCGCTGTGCAGCACCAATTCAGCCGTTTCCTTTATTTTAATTTTCTGCGTAAGCACGGCTGAATTTCGAATTCTGCAGACCGATTTTTCTCATTAGGGTCCTCGTCGGTGGATATTTCGTTGATGTCGTTTTCTTTTGGTTCATACTCTATCTAGGGACTGTCTGCAATCCTGGTATGGAGTTAGAAAGGAACCTACCCCCCACACTCGTAGAGCGTATGGACGATGAAGGTGAAATTATGATTTTTGACAAATGGAGGCATCTAGAAACAAATGAAGACTTATCCCATGCACTAGCTATCGAAGCTAGGTACAATGAGCAGCGATCAATATGGAGACCAAAGAATAGGAATAAGTAAGTAGTATTCTATTGTATACGAATTAACTATTTGATACAACAGTATAAACCTACATAATATTTGGTAGACTCTTAGACATTTTTCATGACTTTTATCTGTCGTGGTCTAGCAACATACTTCCTTTTATGATAGCTAACAGAACTAGCGACTGCCGAGATGCGGTAGACAAATATCTGCGAAACAATCCGGTTATCCCAGGGGCCGATACGCAGACATGGGAGGACGTAATGAGACAACTTGACGATGCCGAAACTATGTACCAAGCCAAAGGGGAATCATCAATGATCCGAAGAGGAATGAGGCATGGCCAGACAATATCAAGGACTATGCTTCCACTACTTGAGGCCATCCCGAATGAGAAAGGGCTGGGGCTGATAAAAGGCGGGTTGCTGGTGATATTCAATGTGAAATTACATACCAGACCAATACCTCAAAGGTCCTTGCAAGCTAATAATATGTTTGCAGGCTATGAAAAGGCGTTCGGAGACTTGCGAGAAGATCTTCCACTGCTTTAAATCAATTCCACAGCAACTCGCACACGTCCACAAAACAGCACGGAGTTACCCTCATGATATGACAATCAACAAATGTGTTGATGATTTCCACTCTGTACTGTTAAATTCAATCGCGGATTTGCTTGAAATTCTCGAACGAAAGAAAGAAGACGGTAGGTACTATTTTCATTTACTGATTGCTCCCTCTTATACTCCCAATTTTGGCTAATTCTACAAATTCAAAGTTATCGCGAGAGTTGGGAGAGCCCTATTTGGGGACTCGGTTGATAAAGTGGATGCCATCCTCTTGGCCGTAAAAGCCGCGACTGAAAATGTTGAGCATCACGTTGAATATGCTGAAAGAAGTCGCAATGGGCAAACTTCACAGAGAACCGCTGAAATACACCAACAAGTCGAATTCATTCGAGGAGAAACACACAATATCAAAACCGCCCTTCTAGAAACATCAACTAATCTACAAGACACTATTAAAGAGAGCAAATTAGATATCACGTCTTCTGTTGTGGAGGCTGTGGTTGCATCTATTGACAAGCAGAATATAGAGAATATGGAGAAGCTACGAGAGGGACTAAATGTGACTATAATCAATGCCTTCTACAGGATGATCAATGAGGCGAACCGACAACGTTACCTTGCAGATTCTCTGAACAATTCGCATGTTAGAAACACGATGATTCTCTCGTCACCTATTAATAGTGAATTAGCGGATGAAAACCCAGTGAACCATGTCCACAACAGAATGATCAACAAGCCATCCTTGGGATTTCAAGCAAAGCGTCTCTCTATCACAAAAGACGAGGTCCTTCAAGCTATTGACGGTTACTCGGTGATCTATGTAGCCAATGACCACAGCTTTATACTTCGGAAGCATCACGAATTCGATGACAAAGCTTTGGGCCACGCCGGATATCTCTCAACTATGCCTGAGTTTCGAGGTTGGCTCACGATAGCCGGCTCAGATATTTTACTTGTTGATGGACATTGTGCAGAGCACAGCCTGGGCAAAATCTCAGCATTATCAATATTTTGTGCAATGCTTAAACACAGCCTCTCTACCCTCTCCCTGTCACCAGATACAACCGTCATTTTATACTTTCCATGTGGACAACACACAACATTAGATGACCCGCTTGCGGGCCCGAGCGGCCTCATACGGATCCTCATTAGCCAGCTGCTGATAGGTTGGCCGAAAGAAGTGCTAAATCTAGAATTTATAGAAGAAGATCAGTCTTTATGGTCACTCATCCAGGAGGGTCATATCACAGCTCTTTGCCAACTTTTCAACCAGTTATTGGAAAAGCTTCCCCAAGCTGTAGTCGTTTATTGTATTATCGATGGCATCTCCGAGTATGAGACACGCTCTTGGGGATGGGAAGCTGATGCTAATCTTGTTGTGGAGTGCCTCCGGGATACTGTTCTACAGCTACAAGATCCGATGCACCGGTGTTGTACATTCAAGGCTCTTCTAGCAAGCGCCCACAAGAGCTCAAGTGTCTATAAGATCATCCCGGCAAGAAGCCGCGTGGAGCTGCGTGCGGGAAATAATCATTCACATTCAATGCTGGACAATTTGTTGGAGGAGGATATAGCAAACACACTACGCCAGTGGGACACAAGTGATACGCTTTATGTAGAAGAATGAATCATGTACCATACTGAACACTTTTTAATGGAAAGTGCCCAGTGTTTCTACAACGAGTACAATGTGATTGGATATCCGGTTTGTAAATTCTTTAGTTACCTGGAAAATACAACAAGAAAGGTACGCTGACGGGGGTTTGCAAAATTCACGTTACACCCCTACCAGACGGTCCCGATATATCCAATCAGGTCTCAGTATCGATCTAATTTGCCCCATAAATTCCCCGTTTAGTGATGGCAGAAAACCCCTTTCGGACATCGAAGTAGAAAGTATGCAGCTAAACTTCCATGGCATATTGGTCATAGCACTCCGAGGGACACTATTGGATGGTTACCAAACTTTACAGATTTCGCCCTCGGTCACTAGCTGGAATGGGCTTACCTCCGTGGACGAAACCAAATGGTAGAGAATAAGTTGTCACCACTACCCTTCTATCATCCATCATTAAAGCCTTCTCACTCCATCTTTTGGTGGCAGGTATGAGTACTAGAGATGGACCCAAGCCTGATTCTCCCGATATGGAGGGTGGGGATCACGACTACTTTGGCTCTACGCGCAACGACAACAACGATATGGAGCGTATGGGAAAGACGCAGGAATTGAGAGTAGGTCGTTATGTTGAAATCCAATACTGGAAGTAAATTGAATTCCATATAGCGTAATTTCCGTCCCCTCTCCGCTGTGAGCTTTACGATGATTCTGCAGGGTACTTGGGAAGTCATGATTGTGTGAGTACCGTCAAAAAGTACCAAGTCTGTAGTGAATTGATTTTTGGGTAGCGCCTCGTACACCGGACTTCTAGATGGAGGTTTGGCTGGAATCTTCTATTCATACATCTGGACCTTTATCGGCATGAGTTTCGTAAATGTTTCCCTGGCAGAGATGGCCTCCATGGCTCCCACATCCGGTGGGCAATACCATTGGGTCTCCGAATTCTCTCCACCGAGGTTCCAGCAATACCTCAGTCACTTGACGGGATGGATGTCAACCATTTCATGGCAAGCTGGCACTGCATCTGGACCTTTCCTGGTTGGCACGTTGATCCAGGCGCAAATCCAGATTAACAACCCAGGCTATGCGGCGACCAACTGGCAAGGAACTCTCTTGGTTATTGCAATCACTTTGGTCGTCTGGGTTTCGAATGTCTTCTGTTCCAGAGCCATGCCCATTTTCCAGAACCTAATGCTGATTGTTCACGTTGGTGGATTTCTTGCTATCATGATTGTTTGGTGGGCATTGGCTCCTCACAATTCTGCTGAGACTGTCTTCACCACATTTACCGATGGGGGTGGATGGCAAACCATTGGTGTGAGTATGATGGTTGGGCAAATATCTTCTATCTATGCATTAATCTGTAAGCGTCTCCTATATTTCCAAAATATGAATGATGCTAAACGCGATAAAGGCTCTGATGCAGCAGCCCATATGGCAGAAGAGATTAAAGATGCTGGTACCGCTGTCCCCAAAGCGATTATCCGCAGCTATCTCGGAAACTCACTAATTGGTTTCATCGGTCTTATAACCTTCCTCTTCGTGCTCACCGATCTAGAAGGGGCGCTTGATTCTGAAACCGGCTGGCCACATATCTGGGCTTTACAACAATCTGTCGGGCTAGCAGGCACAAACGTCCTCAATTTTATTTTGATTTCCCTCATTTTCGCAGGAACCATCTCTTTTAACTTATCTACTTCGCGCCAAACCTGGGCGTTTGCTAGGGATAGGGGATTACCTTTCTCGAATTGGCTGTCTTACGTTCATCCAAAGCTTCAGGTGCCAGCGAACGCTGTTACATTCACCTCTCTCTTTACAATTATCTTGTCTTTTATCAATATCGGTTCTGATGTCGCGTTTAATGCTATTATATCGCTCAACTTGGTCGCGCTCATGTTGACATACACAGTTTCGATTGGTTGTGTGTTGTATCGACGTATCGTGCACCCAGAGTTGCTTCCCAAGGCGAGATGGAGTCTTGGAAAATGGGGTATCTTTGTCAACGGAGGTGGATTGTTATACTCAATCTTTGCATTCTTCTGGTGCTTTTGGCCCGAATCGAAGGAGGTTACGTTGGCGGGCTTCAATTGGGCGGTGCTGATGTTCATTGTTCTGGCCATGGGCAGTACATTGGATTACTGGTTCAGAGCTAAGAAGGCCTTCAAAGGACCAGTTACAATCGTCCAAGGGTTCCACTTAGAATAGAGAGGGAGGAGTACACAGTAGATTAAAAGGTGTGACTTTATATATTGGAGATATCAATGCTTTGACATGACAACTACGATATGAGATTATGATGCAAACTCTTTGGCGGCTTTTTATTGAAGGCATTCGACATTTACAGCTGGACAAAGACCTCTCATCTTTTATTTAGTTCGTCTACTGGTCAATGATTAATTCCTGCACCGTAGATCAGACAATAGACACTATGCCTCCCTCCGCAAGACCTTGTCGAAATTCTCAAGTATTAAAAACCCTGCTGGTCATGCATGATCCTAGACTCGTTTCAGCTTCGTGCGAGTGGCTAATATCGCGAAAGAGTACAGTACTTCACACAACCTTCATAGTGGAGACTTTAACGCTTCACTTGACCCGATCAATCTGGCATCAGGAGTCATTTTACCGACATATGTGTGCGGATAATATTGTGAGTCTGACCCTGGTCCAAAATCCATTGCATCTTCATTAATATAATCTTTCCCGCAGCCTTGCCTACACCATGGTCTCGTGCCTAACCTGCCTCACTGATCTCGATCATTATAAAATTAATGCGGTTGTTGTTCCAGGGTGTGTTATAGAAACACATTTTGTGTCAGATATTAAGAAGGGCTTGCGGAGGAAGGAGGTAACCAAAGTTTGGATATCTAAACAAAAGTTGGGAAAGGGCAGCTTTGGCGAAGTGCGCCTCGAAGAACGTATAGAGGAGGAAACCGAGGAGAAAGATAGACGGGCTGTGAAGCGGATCCCGAAAAATAGTTCGGATCTAGAGAAGGAGTACGAGCAAGAGCTCAAGGCCCTGGTGAAGTTCTCGAAGCCCAAACACAAGGAAGCTGCAGTTTTCGTCGAATTTCTAAACTGGTTTGAGGACCACGACAGCGTATATCTGGCGATGGAATATGTGCCACATGGGGATCTTGAAGACAACATTCCGCCAAAGGGTGAACCTATTAATGAATTGGAGATAAGAGAAATTGCATCTCAGATTCTGAGGGGCCTGGAAATTATGCACAAGGAGGGATTTGCTCATCGGGATCTTAAGCCAAAGGTCAGATATTTTAAACCCAATCAGTACTAAGGCTGTCAGGCATTCATATCAGGCGAGGATAAAGCTGGCTCCCCAGAACGATAGATTATCGATTCCCAAATACTGGGAACGCCAATGTAGTTCTGCTGTACATCACCTACACTTCAGAGCATCATTGACTGACGAATCTCTAGAACATTTTAGTCTGTCAAAAACAACCTCAGTGGTGGATCAAGCTTGCGGATTTTGGGGTGAGCAAGCAGTGGACCCAGGACACTGCGTATAGAACTACTACGGGCACCCCGGCATACATGGCCCCTGAAATGCTCAATTTTGTACCTGGTATTGATCTACAAAGCTCCGAATACACGAATGCAATTGATCTATGGAGCCTGGGATGCATCATTTATCGACTTGCAAGTGGAGTAGTTCCATTTCCAATGGGGCCTTCGCTAGGCGAATATTGCAAAGGGGAGCTTGAATTTCCCCCGCATCCGCTGGCGCTGAGCTTGATCGGTGTTGGGTTTGTCGAGCATCTACTTGAGCCGTACCCTACGAGTCGGCCTACGGCTCAGGGAGCTCGAGATCATCTTTGGATGAGTATTGGTAAGCTAGGTCTTTGTGTGCCGTACGCCGGTTGGAAGCTGAAATGTTGAATTTTAACATACTCAGCAGATATTGCTGCTTATGATAGTCAGCATCTAGAAAGCTCGGACCAGCTTTCGTCTTATGCCTACGTCTACGATACTGCTACTCATGCAGCTTTGCGCTCAAGAACTTTTGAATTCCAGCCTGTACTTCACGGTGGCTCTCTAGAAGAACAAATGCGCGATGTATCGAGTTCCGAGTCTGGCTTGGTCAATTATGTAGCAGAGGTTGCTATAGCGGACTTGTCTGAAAACTTCACTGCCCAGGAACAAGCGCTAATGTTACCAATTCCAGAGCCCATTCCAGCTGACTGCCCCCATACACCAGACTCATATAACGAAGCTATTTTCAGCGCCAATTACCCTATCAACAGTCTTTTGAAGGCTATGAGCGAACTTAAGTACGAGCAAAGAATGCATTGGACTCATCTAGAACGGAGTCAACAACGACGGGGTCAGAATCGGATCAATAAATACATATCACGCTGGAAGAAATACTTCTTTCTCGAAACAGCCGAAGATTACTATATATTAGCAGACGCAATTCGACGCAAGCGTGAGGGTTTGAGGCCGCAACGAATAGGAAAACAAAGGAACCCTAGCCCGCATAGCAAATTTTTAAGGCTAGTCTCTGATTAAGGAACGCAGAAGCCGAGAGGGCATGGAAATCTCTAACAACATTCAATAACTGTTCGTGTTGATAACACCCCAAGCTCCGAATCGGGTGTTGATATCAGTAAAAGCAACCGTTAACTCAACTTCGACTTAAGAAGTAATTAATTCCTACAAATTTGGTAAGACTGAATAGGTAGGTAGTACTTTTGATAATACCACGAATAACCATTGCGATCTCTTCCACCCACAAGCCTTGAGTCACTGCCCTAACATCCTATCATTGGTTAACAAAACATGCGATCATTCTGATAGCATAAATGACGTAGCATATATATTTTGAATTCTTTTGATTCTAAACGAAATTGTCGGTTGCATGTAGGTGCGATCTTCACAGCATGGTATGAGACGGAATTTTACGGATCTCGGTACCCCTACACAGAGAGCGAGTGAATCTGATCTAAAACACTATACACAAATTGTATCCCAATATCGACTTCCCCTTTATGACCATTGTGATCAGATAGCTGGCCCATGTTATCATCTTCATTCAAGCAGCGAAGACATAGGAGCACCACATTAGTATACTTCTGTCCAATTATTGTTGGCAAGCTTTGCTCCGCCAATTCCTCCAATATTTGCTTATTCTTGAATGCGCGCCTGCGAGGATCCTTTTCTACTCCCGCTGGTAGTTCAGCAAGGCAGCTGCTTGGTACAGCAATTTCTGTATTGGTTTCTTGATACTCCACAAAGGTAGACCATAAGCCGACCTCTAACAACACAACACCTAGGCTGTAGATGTCGTGATACAGCTGGTATCGATCTTCAGGCTGAATCCCTTGCCGATTTGGGTGGCGATCTACGATTCATAAGCAACATTATTTGAAAACCTAAAAATACCACTCACAAAGATTCTGTTCCCAGTCTCTATTTCCAACCATATATGTCTGACCATCTGATGGTCTAAATGTCTGAAATCCAAGTAGGAAAGGACTCCCAATCACTGATTTCGAATCTTCGAAGACAATGATAGTCTCTGGTCGTATGTTCTTATGGACGAATCGAGCAGTGTGAACATAGAGTACAGAATTTGCAAGCTGCTTAGCAAGATCCAAACGCTGATTGAGCGGGTATGGAGCCGCTTCTCGTAGGAGACACCGAAGACTTCGTGGATTTCGCACATCATCAGGAATGTTGAACACGAAATTGAAATTCGGTGGCGTTTGACTGGCTTGACATCCGCCCTGGGCATTCTTGGGTTCTCGAATAATGCCCTGACATTTTAGAAGGCCAAAAGTTTTCGAGTCAACCCTTTGAAGAATATGTGCGAGCTTCTGTGCATCTTTTGTGGTTTGCTCAACATCTGCAGATGGCATGCAACGCATCTGGTCCAACAATACCCAGCGGCTAGATTGCGAATCCCAAGCTTGTAGCACATTGGAAGAAGGCAATTTCGTAACGCTGGAAAGACTAGTGTCCAGCCATACCATGCCTCCTGAATATTCATTTGTCAAATTGGCCTTCGCGGCGTCTCTGATGCCTCCGGCTGTTACAATGAACTGCGATTGAGCTGCTGCGGGTTTCTGGGTCTCTCGAAAAAGCCGATCGTCGACCAAACGAGATTCTATCCTCATGATCAACATCCAGCATGGGTCAAATCTGGCTTGCCATTTCTCAAGATCCTCCACTATCACTTGCAGTGAGTTTTTTTTAAACGCAAAGAAAATCTTCTTGCTAGTGCTCATCATTACAATACCCTGCTCTTTCGACATTATCAATTGGTCCAAGGTCAATGAAGCTGTTTTCAGCTTCCCTTCTAGCTCTGATAAGATGTGGCATTGCATAGCAAGTTGCTTTTCGTCAAGATTATCTGCTATGGATCGTAGGAATGCGATCTGTGCATCTGTCTTCAGCCAATTGAACTCGATGGTTGTGAGAAGCTCTTTTGCCTCTTCCTGAGCATGTCTATAGGTCTTACATCTCCTTACGAGTTTTGCGCCATACCTATATCGCAGGAATTAGAAAATTTGCAAGTCAGCAAGTCAGGTACAGAAACAACTGACTTGATGCATTGATCGGAAAATGCAATCAGCGCTACGACAGTTCCTATCTCCATCGTGTCCTGTGGTCCAGCATAAATCAAATACGAATTAGAAGATTACAATCTGCATGGACAGAATAATCGTAAGTGTAGTGTATTGAGTTTCGTCTACCCAAATGGATGAAGATTCCTACTCAACTTATATATCCAACCTCAGCCGTGACCAAGCCACATCCAAGCCACATCCAAGCCATAACCTCTAGGCCAATTAGGGACAGCTGTGTTTAACCTTCCCTTTCAATGACTTCTTGTAGCACAGAGGAGTTGAAAGGATGGTTAATAGATTAACGCGATACGTTCATATACGATGTGGTTGAATTTGTGAGGTTCCTAAAATTGGGATGTGCGGCTCTAGCTGATAGGGGATCCAGAAGTAGCTCTGAAGAATCCTGTTAACGCTAGTCTATTCACAGTCGCCCTCACCTTCGCCTCACCCAAACCCGCCGATAAAGCAGCTCCGCTCACCTTTCCGAATGGAAGACAGATTGTCTTTATGTCATGATTGGCGTGTGATAATCATCTGTTATTTATTTGTAATGGCAACTTTAGAAAATGCTACCGCGGAGGTCGAGGTGTCTGAAGGAGGCGAACTTCATCTTTCAGAGCAAAATGCTGAAGAACTTTAGGTAACTGAACATCAGTCGGAGATCCAACAGCCTATAACTAACGTGGAGGAAGATCCTGATAGCCTTGACCTGCGGTCTGCTATTGGAACCACTGCACGAATCCGCCATTCATGACATATGCGGATTCTCGATAAAGTATCTGTCGCCAATAATGCCAAGACACGCTTCGTAACTTCGCCCACATGGTGGTGGTGTTAATGGACTTGCAAAACTCCTTATTCTCGAACGATTGATGCGCTCTCTTCGGGAAGAAATTAGAAAAACAAGTTAGAGGTGCGATGAGCTTCCGCTGCCTTCCGATTATTTCGATTTGATTGTAGGAACATCTACTGGAGCGCAAGACTGTTCTTTCCAGGGTATAACCTTTGGATAACGAATGTTCAGGCTAATTGCTATCATGCCTGAACATATGCGTATGGGTATCCAGAAGGCCAAGGAAGCTTTTAAAAGTATATGCCTATAGATTTTTCCTCATGAGGTTGAAAACATGGCACGTACATCCTTTGAAGGGAAGACATTTGAGAAAACGGTGAAGGACTTTCGACCAGAAGAAGGCTTTGACACAAACGAATACTTTCGAGGAGCTTCAGGCACCTCATGTAAAGTGTAAGGTAGGAATTATGCCATAATAGCACAGTTCAAGCTAATAGATGCCTACAGATTCGTTCATGCAACAAGGTCGCAAACAATAGATCAGCTCTAATTCGCTCCTGTGAGACTCCTTCCTCCAAAGGGCCAGATTACGAATGTTTATCTGGGAAGCAGACCGTACCGTGCAACAAGCGACCCCCCCCCCAAAAAAAAAGGATGTTGTTTCCCGCCCTTTAAAATTCTAAGGCTTGGCCTGACAGTAGTCGATGGCGCTTTGCGTCTAAACAATCCGATCAACGAAGCAATAGGCGAGTCCTATCGATTAGACAGGACACGAAGCTTCGGGTGTATTGTTAGTGCTGCGACTGGGTACACAGATATATCTCCTCTAGAGGAGAAAGGAATCCAGCTGCACCAAGTTGCCAAGACTTACGTAGATATTTCTTTAAATTGCAAGAACGTTGCTCGTAATTTTGGCCGGAGCCCACATGGACTTTTGCTGATAGAAAATGAGCAGTATTTCAGATTCGAAGTTATGGGATGTCTGGACCAAGTCGACCTTGCTGGTTGGCGTTGACTAGATGATATCCATGCCAATGTTGATGAGCACCTTGGAGCTCAGGAGGTGGCATTAAATATGGAACGTTGTGGAGCTACACTTCGTATGCAAATTTACAGATATTACATACCCATATCTAATTACTTCAAGCTGACCCTGCGATGTGTATTGACCGCAAACAGAAATGGGCATCTGCTGGTTTAGTTGCAGTTAACGATTTGAGCGATAGACTAATAGTGACCTTCAAATGGCGGCCTTTGGACTTCATATAGTCAGCGTAACATGTAATTTCGTGGCACTCCTACTGAAATGAGGATAGAGTGCTTCCAGCCGCTAAAGACAGTGGATGTCAGCGATTAAAAGAGAAAGACCTTCGCTCTTTACAGGAAAAGTTCCCAGATCCGCCACTCCATCGACTGGCCAACTCAGTTTTGTTTAAGCACGAAAACCCGATTGACGCTATTCAGCAACCGGAGCCATTCTCCAATGAACTTACTCTAATAATCTCCAATTTCATGGTAACTTATCATGAGGAAATCAAACAGCAGCTGAAATATTTCCCAGCAATTGGCAGCAGAAATCCGTATTAGGAGCTCTGCTTCGAATGACCAAGGGCGATCTCAATCGTAATCATGACACATGTAGAACTTTACTCCACTGGTTTGCAATGAACGATGTCTTTACGCTTATACCAACGGTTGTGGACTTGGGATACGCGGTAAATGAAAGAGACTCAGAATATCGCACTCCACTTCACCTCGTGGTATATCGGAAATCATTTACCTGTCCGCGAATATATTACTAGAAGAATGCGGTGCCAACCCGCATGCTCGGATCTAAATGGCTTATTACCATGGACCATGGATAGCATCTTGCTCTTAGTATTTATTTGGACAATATTGCTGAAAACGAGAGGGCAAAATCCAAGCAGGAGATTATCCGTATCCTGGCGCGGCATACGGACGTGGAGCAAGTTAAAGGCAAAGAGAGCTACCAGATTCTTCGGAAGATAAAAGAAAACCCCAATACGAAGGTTGTTTTCAACGTGCGCTAGTCGAATTCTTGAGTACCTGTTCTCGGGTGTTGGTAAACACATTGTTATGGGACATTCACGTGCGACGCTAGGGGGTCACGTGCCAGGGTTGATATATAGGCTCCTTCTACTCCGTACGTACGAAGGGCTTTCTTCTTCCTTAGACTACACCGTATACAGAACCCTACCTTGCATTGAGGAGCCTCCCCTCGCAGTGTGACATAGGGTCCTTGACACACATATATATCCAGTTAGAACATCTGTGCGTTGCAATTACGGGTCCCTTTGTACACAATCGCCACTGCAACTTTCGTCTCCCCTTGCGCCTTGACTAACCTATACCTTAGGCGGGAAGTGAGCTATGCCATGTTCTAAGTACTTGGCAGCGAGCCATCAAAAATTTAAAACTGTGAAAAAAACTCAAAAATATTGAAATACTGTGTTTTGGTGCTCTATAAAAAGCTGGTTTTTCATTCATAGCTGTATACACAGCTTCGATAGTAACTTTTTATTAACTAAAGAGTTGGAAAATGGAGGAACACATGTATTTATGGTCTAACAAAATGTGTATTGCATTTAGTCGGCTTTATTAGTTGGAAAACGCAAACGGACTGCTTATTTGCGTTCTCGCGTAGTGATCACGAAACTTGGATCTGTACGAGGAGGTTCTCAGCTAATACAGACCGCCCAACAGTTCGCAGCACCACATATATGGGTAAAAGTGACCGGTAGGCCATTCCTGGTGTAACAACACCATCCAGAAGCTTAATATTTAGCTCGGCATATGACTAAATAGTAGCCGGACAACACAAAGGTCACACAGCTACATGTTCCATGCAGTCATTCATGCACAAAGCGGTTCCTCGCCTCTCACTATCCGCCACCGATTCGTCGCCTCTAACGCCCCCGGCAAACCTTCAAACAACCACCCCCATTTCCTCAGACACCCTTCCGACATCTCCCACCCCGTGATATCCCAGGGCGGCGACCACGCAATGATGCCGCGTCGCTTGATCTCGTCGTCGGGAAATCCCTCGTACAGCCCACCGATGCAGTCGGCCCACATATCGTCCTCGTCGAAGGTACCAGCGGCCCGGATCAGGCGGTCTCGTCCTTCGGGACATGGGAACAGGTCGATCCAGTCGCCGTGTGGCACCGTTTGTTGCAAGTAGGTGGGTAAGAGTGTTGAAGGGATCAGTTCGGGTTTGGTAGGGTAGGGGATAACGTGAATAACTTCCTTATCACAGTCGAGCGGCGTGGCGAGGATGCCTGAGATTAGAGTGCGGTTGACGATCAGGGCCCGGAGTGCGTTGAATTGGAGGAGAGTGATGAGGTGGTCTGGAGAAAGGGGGAAAACAAGACTAGCTTGTTGTTTTTTACGTGTATCTGGTAGCAAGGGATTTCTCATATTGTATAGTTGCTTAATACGGGATTCTGGAATGATCGAGACCGATTGCTGCTCGATGTCCCAGCATTCTACTAGCGCTTCTGGCTTGGTGCTGGATGCTTCAGCTGTCTTTGCTAGGGCTTTGCGTTTTCCTACCGGGCTGTTAGTTTCGATAATTAGGTATCCCTTAATCGGACTAGTCCTGACTTCAGACTTAGAAAACAGAGAAACAAGGCTTTACTTACGGTATGCTCTTGTGTTGAGTCTAGTCTGTGCCCGTCTGCGTGCTACGGCATCCTTAGTCCCGGTCCAGTCGTCTTCTCTGCTTCTCGCCTGCATATGATAAGCAAGTCATGTCATGTCGTCTTGAGAACTAAAGGCAGCCTGGAACATACCTCGGCCAATTGTGGTATTGATGCGAGTGGGATGTGCGGTACTGTTGAATTTACAGGCTGATACGTATTTATCATAATGCTAGGGGATATTAGAATTACGGAGGTAGTGAAATTAGTGATGGATGATATGAGTTTCTTCGCCGTCGTCCGATACAGTGCATGCAACCTGCTCACAATTATAAGTCTGACATTTGGAAATGGAGAAATTGAAAGAGGTACGTCGACTATTCCGCAGCTGAGGCTCAGACAGACGGGGCTTATTGAGATGGTAGGAGATCATTGGTCACCATTACAATGTCTAGCTTATCTAAGCAAGTTTATCGTATGCAACCTGCTCACATTACTGTAGGACCCACCCCTTCATGCAGCTGGCTCACTCGCTTACTCGCTTACGCAGAATTCTCCTATTGGCCCATCT
>Ga0247734_1000294_pt1 | contig 44397 bp, 43 predicted proteins | sample UWRJL103311B2_FD_180933 | JGI IMG/M metagenome (GOLD analysis project Ga0247734, IMG submission 180933) | Plant litter microbial communities from Arlington Agricultural Research Station in Wisconsin, United States - UWRJ-L103-311B-2 | ecosystem: Environmental > Terrestrial > Plant litter >...
ATTGAAGCTATCAGCGGTCTGGACAAGGGCTTGAGATTCAATAATCCTACAGATGTAAGTACTACATCATTCCGAACTCCTACTGAGCTTATTTTAATGATTTGCAGTATCTCGGTACCCTACACATCTTTGCTTAGATGCGAGGAATCACTTTGTTTCCTGTGTGGTATATTTCTCAACAAGCTGTATGGCATTTCTCGGACTCAGGTATTCTCTTCTTTGTAGCATTTTTGATACCTAGAAGTTGGCAGCAGCACAAGTGTTGATAGATGGATTACGAATATCGATTGAATTTTTTTTTATCTGTCCTCCAATCAATGTACAAATTCTCTTCACCAGTTCTCTCGAACATCGCTCGAGATGCTCGACTCGGTGCAGAACTCTTTGTAGTAAGGGATTTTGACCTAAATTGATACCCTCCAACGCCTTCCCGTGATAAGTCATACCTCATAATAAACCATAGACTTTCTTTATGACCCCCTTAGATGCGCTATAGAGTTTAGTATGGGTACCGACTTCTTTAGCAGAAAGGTGATGACTTACTGGCATCGATCTGAATAAGTTGAGGTAACATCAACCGCACTTTGTTGCGGTATAGAGCTGGCTGTTTCAGCTGCAATGGATTACCCTCAAAGTAAACCGTCGTCAACTTTTTCATGTCCTTCATTTCTTCCTCCACTTCCGCAAAGTTACCAATTTGGTTGTAGCTTGCCCATAACTCTTCCATATCATCCAGATGTTTGATTCCCTTCACGCTGGTAATCTGGTTGTTGCTAATATCCAGCACCCGCAGCTTCTGGACCTTCTCCAGACCACTCAGAGACGTAAGTGCATTATGTGAGATATAAAGCTCTTCAAGACTGACGAGCTTATCGAGTCCTGAGATTTGGCGTATGCGATTTGACTGTATACTCAAGAGTGTGAGGTTTTGCAACGAATCGAGGCCTTTAATCTCAGTAATCTTGTTTTTACCTAACCATAGCTCCTCCAACGCCACTAGAGTCTCTAGGTTTTGTATCTCGCGTATGCGGTTCGCCGCAAGCTCCAAGTTGCGCAGCTTTGTGAGCCCATCCAAGTTCTCAATTGTAGTTATCTTGTTCTGTACAAAGAAAATATCGGTGAGTTTGGTGAGATGGTTGATTCTCTTGATGTGTTTGATTTTATTAAAAGACAAGTCAAGGACTGTCAGGTTGGTGAGATCCTCAAGTCCCCGTATGTGCGCGATGAGATTATCGTAAAAATCAAGCTCAGTAAGGGTAGGGGCGAGATGCGAGAGCCCTTCGATTTCTGTGATGGTGTTTTGGCGGAAGCAGAGGCGTTTCACGGCGGTGAAACGATCGAGTTTGAGGGAGGGTAGCGACGATACACGGGCATGTACGCAGTCTATCTCATCTGTATCTGCATCATAATCGTCAAGGAGATCTTGTGCAGGTGTTAGTCGTGGACACCGCTCTACAACAGCCTAACCATACCTTCATCTGCTGCTATAAGTTCTCCATCCAGAACCTGCTCGTCGTCCGTATAGTCTGGATCTGACAAGGCTTCAGGATTCACGAGCTCCAGCTTCTTCTCGACCTTGTCTAAGCGCAGCTTGCCATCCCAACCACTGCTGCTCCGAGGCGTGCCAGCACTGTTGGGAGAATCATGGCCTTCGTGGCCTATTATATCCTCCTGGTTTATCGAGATGTGATTAGGCGTCGCAGGCTTTTCTGGGGAAGCTGAGGCTGTAATCTTTTCTGAAGCCATTTTTGTTGTTTACCTATTATGGGAAGTGGAGTGTTGTTAATGGGTTGTTGAATCAGGCTACAGAATTTAGACCAACGTCAGACAAGCTTTTGGCGGGGGACTTTTTCTTGGTGGGGGATTGACCAAGGCTGACAACAACTGCTAATTTCAACACCCAACCTGCGAATTCTACTCACGCAAGTTCAGCCGACCTACTAGTTTCTTCGGGGGTTTGAACATGGCGAAACACATTTTATAGTCCTGGCATGACCATGAACCGTATGCTGGTACAACGCATTCCACAGCGCATGGCATTTCACGATGTCCGACTTAGCTCGCGCTCGCGCATGTCGCAGCGTGGCACCATTCAACACCACCGCCGGACATTTCTTAACCTGCCGAACTTTCTAGTTCCTCCAGTAGTCTTCACTGGTTTATTTGTGACATTGTGGATATGGAAATGCTGTATGATGGTTGTATTCCAGAACAAGATCATCTACATGCCTGGTCTGCCTCCAAATGCTCGGTCTGAAACTATAGCGGATTACGAAAGTCAGTGTGGAGGTATAGAATGGAAGGAAGAAAAAACTAGTTCTGCTGATGGAACACGAATTAGTCTGTGTGTTGCGCGTGTCGATAACGGCATTGCTTCAGAGGCCAGTGAAAGAGTTTATGTTCTTTACTTTCAGGGTCATTCATCTTCTCTTTTCAAACTTTTCTGAATTGTAGCTCATAGTCTCTAGGCAATGCATCGTCTCTGCCACCCAGGCTCCCATTCCTATCTCCAGTGTTACGTATGTTGAGAGATGCGAAAGTTACGCATCCGGTCACTTATATCATGGTATGCTGCAGTTACAGAGGGTACTGGACGTCGAAAGGAAGTCCTACAGAGAATGGTATCGCTTTGGATGCCGAAGCCGCTCTGGGGTGGATAGAGGAAGAGGAAGGGCGCCAAATTGATAACCATCTCAGCAAGAATATCAATCTTGTTGTTTGGGGACAAAGTATTGGAGCTGGAGTTGCTACCAATCTTGCTGCTAAGCAGTGTTTATTCTCGAAAAACGTAGCTCTCAAGACCTTGATTTTAGAGACGCCGTTTCTAGGAGTTCGTGCTATGCTAGAGACTCTGTATCCCCAAAAGTGGTTGCCATACCGATATTTATGGCCATTCCTCCGAAATCATCTCGATAGCTGGAAAGCCTTGGGAATAATGAAAGCGCAGTCTTCGGAACTGAAGATCAAACCCCCTAAGGTTGTGATTTTGGCAGCTGGAAGAGACGAGTTGGTCCCTAGCTCACAAAGTGATATGCTCGAAACCAGATGTGTGGATCTCGGACTAAGTACAAAGAAACATGTCATAGCTTCGGCGTATCATACTGAGGTACTGGTGCGCCCTGGTGGCCGCTTTGCTGCCGTCGAAGCAATTCAGGCTTCGATAAAAAGAACTTAGACCAGACCAGATACCAAAGTCATAAATTGAGGAGGCTGCTAGAACAATATGTTCAATCACTGAGCTTATAACATCTGCCAAAATAAAAACCAAGAGGTCTAGATTAATTCGTGTTTGTAGTTTTATGTATATTAAAACAACCCCCTAGCACCACACTAGCTGAGGATAAAAAGGTCTCTACCATTGCGTCGATTCCGTGAAATCCAAACGCTACTTACTATAAGACCATAGAATGGCATAAGACAACGTTCAAACCACGAGGAAATATATATTTTGACCACCTTGTAGACTGGCATTCGATAACTCTATGGAATACCGATCCCGACAACAGAATAGCGCATAGATTGACAGATCTCTGCCTTCATGTGGAATACCTTTATGCTCTAAGTTCGAATCTGACTATGATTTGATCTCAAGCAGTTTGACCCAATCGGTGCGCTTAAATTCGAAGAGTTTACAATATAAGCATGAATCACCACCAACCACTAAGACACTCCAGGGTTTGTAAATGAAGCTATAGTGCAACCTTTGTGTTTTCTTAAGGTTGTTTTATCATTGGGGCCCATAATGCTTTGTTGTACTGTGCAAGTACACTCAATATTCTACAAATTTACATGCGCGTCACGAAGCCAGCTTCTCCTTTTCCTTTTCCTTCTCCTTGTCCTTGTCCGCCAATCCCCATCTCTCCACGTACTCCATCACCATCCCCGAGTAATCCCTCCCCGAATACGGCCAAAACCACTCCTTGACCCATCCCACGCCACACATCTCCCTCATCTGCTTCCGCCGCGCCTTCAGCCCCAGATCACGCATGAGCAGGTCCTGCAGCCCCTGGGTTTCCGCGCTGCCATCATAGTAACCGCCCGTGCCAAAATCCGCACAGCGCGTTCGCAGCGCGCCAAAGGCGTGGTGCTCGGCGATCGCCTCGTGCATCCTCTCCTCGCTGGATAGGGCCTGCGTGACCGTGGGCGCCAGCGGCAGCTTTTCCAGATAGGCGACGCCGAACAGCGACTCGATCTCCGCGTAGGTTGGCACGGCGGTATTGAGTATGGTGCCGAGGAAGATGATGTCGTTCTGGTCGCGCGCGGCGTGTGCCGGTGGGATCATACCGCGGAAGAGCCGGAATGGCGTCAGCGAGGTTGTCATTTTGGCCGAGTGCTGGGCGTCATATTCCTGAACTGCTTCGGGCGGCGGTGCGAGATGCGGGAAGAGGGCTTTTATTTTGGCGCTTTGTGAACTCTCGAGCGTCTCCCAGCGTTTCGCAGCTTCGGGTGTTTGGTCGCAGAGCGGAAATGGTAGGCCGAGAGGCTCAAGTAGAGCAGGTGGGAATATTGAAGGCTGCGAGGTAGTCCATCCGGTGCAGAAGACCAAGGCGTCACTAGGCAGGACTGTGCCATCAGAGAGTTTGATTTCGGTAGAAGAAGCACTTGTGACCGAAGCTCGATGGACATGAATTAGTGAACCGTCAGCTACCATTTCCATGAATTTTTCATCGTGGATAATGGAGATACTGGCGTTGCTCCAGAAGAGGCTATTCTAATTAGCAGTTGGAGATGGAAAACATGGGAGGGAGATTACTCTTTCAGATCTGGAGCAAGCTTCATCGTATTTTCATTCTTGCCATAAAAGTCGTTTATGGATGACTTAGAGCCCCTTTCTATAACCCATTTCATCAACTTAGGTCCCAATTTCGCCTGTGGACCATGGAGGAAGCTATACCAAAACCCTTTGGTCCAAAGCATGCTAGGGCTAAACACAGTTGTTGCACGGATATTCTTGATGGCTCCAGCATGAATTCCATGGACACGAGATTCAAAAAGAATGGCAGGTCCGAAACCTTCTTCTCTAATCACCCAGTCAACCTCTTTTCCAGCCAACGCACAGAGAGATACCACATCAACGGCGGATTTCGATCCACCAACAACCGTAACCCTCTTGACTTTATCTGCTGTCAGTAGATTGTGTTTTGCGCCCACGTTCCTGGAATGTATGACTGGGCCATCGAAATTCTTGTAGTCGAGGCCTGGCGGAACATTTGGAGTTGAAGTGACACCCGTTGCGACGATCAATTTCTCACAAAACAAGAACTCGCGGACGGAATACTCTTCGAAGTCCTTCTTGATCTCGATCTCGACCTTCCACACCCCGTCTTCACTCTCCGTCCTTTCCAACCTCACCACCTTCGTATTCAGCCGGCACCTTTTCCTGAGATCAAACTTGTCCGCATAACGCTCTAGATACTCGTGGACTTTCTCCCCCGGTAGGTCGGCCCATTTTTCAACTCCTAGTTCTTCATGCATCGGAAAATCGGAATAATCGAAAATTGCCGCGCAAGAGTCTGCAACCATTCCTGGATAGACGCGGGACGAGGACCAGACTCCACCGATTGAGCTATCGGAGTCGAGAATGGAGAGCGAGACATTGGGGTTGATTTGAAGGTATGTTTTAGCGGCTGCCTATCAGGGAAACCCGTAAAGTTAGTTGGCTATACTGTAATTTCTGTCATTCGGTTTTCTTAGATATTCTCTCCCTCTCTCTCGGGGCAAGTCTTTCTTGCTACTCTTTATGTCTTTAGGGGAACTATTCCTAAAAGCAATTCTCATATTTTGGGGCAAGATCTTGCGTTGCACCACACACACACACCACGATGCACTTAAGCGACGTAATGGGATTTTTTAGGTGTTGACTCGGATGGCTTAAACTTGAAGAGAAGGTCTTTTCAAACTACATCCAGACTCAAAACCTCCCCAAAAACATTCAAAATGTTGTACTTGAATGTAGCGCAGACAACTTTACTGGACTTACAAGGCCATTCCAGCCCGCCCCGATGATGAGCACTCTAGATGGATCTTTCATGGAAAGAGTCGTAGTGGTGGACATGATGCCTATGGTTGGAGGGGCGTATGCTTATGCGAACAAGCCGTCTATGAGAATATTGGTAAATGAAAATGAGCGCCTGGTAAGCACAAAGAAGATTAAAGAGAAAATTAAAGAGAGAAGACCATAGTACAGAGTCACAGAATCAAAAGAAAAGCAGAAAAGCAGAAAATCCAAATCTCAGTCGTCGAGAAACCACAGCAGAGCAAGCGGGGGCATGGCCGGATTTTTAAACATGTTGTCATGTTGTAGTGTTGTTGGTAGGTTAATCGGCCTATTCTGAGAGTGGCTCCGCGAGAAAGTGTCAGCAGCCACCCACCAGTGCTTATTTCCGTCTCCCCTATTGGGACAATCGTCAACGTTTTCGACGCATTGAGTTTCGGAAGCGTGAAAAAACATGCAGTTTGATTAAGCTTCTTACAAACTTCCCCTTTTCGGTGAGTCTGTATGCTGTATGTTAAAGATGACCACATGTGCGAAGGGGGTCGGTTCAGTGTTGGTGTGTTGGTGTGTTGGTGTGTTGGTGTAGATGTATGTATGTATGCATATATATATGTCTTGTGTAAGCCAATTGATCTCTGCGATTCCTATCGGGGTAAAGAAACAAAAGAGAAGAAACAAGGCAGTAGCAATAATCAATATAAGCCAACTTAGCAAATGGGTTCAACAACATATTTATTGTTGTTGTTGTGTAGTGGTTCCTTACCGGTTCCGTGCCAAATTCCTACGGTTTTGATATGTGCCCGGTTTGGGGTATGGGTGGTCGGCGCACTCGGCATTAGGACAAGTAGGAGAGACCAGATCATCCATCACATCCATCACTGGTGTATGTTCTTTTTATCACTTTTTCCCGTCACTTTTTTCTCTTCCTTTCCCCTCCTGTACCATACCCGTACACGACATCTTTTCTTTTTTGGATTTTATTGTTTTTCCGCCCTGAGGAGTTAGTTGTCTTTTCAACGGATGACTGACTGACTGGGTGGGTGTTGGAATCAGCGGGATGGGGGATGGGCGCCAAGAGAAAGGGCTAGCAGGCCTCGACGTTCCGGAATAGCGGTACCGGGTAGAGGGCCCGCTACTGTACAGTTACAGTTACAGTTACAGTACAGACAGTCCGGAGTACGGGGGGAGATAAGTGTTGTCTACTTACTACTAATAGGTAAGTACAGTAAAGGTAAAAGTAAAAGTATAATAATAATAATAATAATAATAATAATAATAATAATAATGACAATAGTAATAGTAATTAATATAAGTTGTATTATTTACTGTTGTCATACTGTACTGTAATGTACTGTATTGTGAGACAGGGCGGACTAGCGTGCGGCCGCCTTTCCCTCCTCCGCAGTGTGTACAGTAAGTACAGTTATAGTACCTGAGCTAAGGGCTAACTAATAAGTAACTTGCTTTTATCTCTCCTCGGGATATATTAACTTCGGGTTCGTACCACACGGTACTGCACACAGCCTGGACAATCCTGGATTGTAACTGTGCTATATTGTCTACTCTCTCTCTCTCTCTCTCTATATATATATATGCATGTATGTACAGTATATGACACCCACTGCCACTGCCACTGCCACTGCCACTGCCACTGCCACTACACTATACTATACCCTAGCTATGACTCGACCAATATACACCACTATTTCCATGCTTCCAGGGGCTCAACAGCACGTTCATATCAAGTGCCGACTCGAGCCCGGTAGGATGTGTGTGGTGGAGGTATTGGTTGGTAGCCTTATCAGCTACTCGTAGTACTCGAAAGTTGATTTGATAGAAAGGGGTCGCTTTGGGTGGTGTGTAGTAATAATTGAAGGTAGGCAAGGCAGCATTGCCTTTTCTTTTCTTTTCTTTGATTTCTTTGTAGTATTACCATTTCTCCTCTCTGGAAAACCCTCACTCTCTGTATTAGATCTCCTATGTCTACTATTATGTCTACTAGAGATATGTAATAGAAATACCGTTCGGGTTTTGATTTCTTCTTTCTTTCTCCTCAACACCAACGGCCAGCCAGCCAAGGCCTCCCGGTCCGTTCTGTCACACCCTCGTCGCTGCTTTTCCTCTCCAACCGTCCCCACCCGTCTCCACCGTCTCCACCTTTTCTTCTTCCTGCCCCACCTGTCGCCCTCTTATTCGACCGCACCAGGTGACTTTCGTGTCAGTCACCTGGTTTGGCGTAAAGTGGTTTGGTCCTGTCCCCCCCGAAACGCGTTACCCTAAGTTGCCTCGCGTCTTCCCTCTCGCAGGCAGATATGGCAGGCTTGCTTGGCCGCCATCCCATATAAATAGCCCTCCTCCCTCTCCTTCTATTCTTCACCTCCGAATCCGACTCTCTCGCCCAAAATCGCCTATCCTCATCCAGCAATTTCCACGACATCTCGCCGTCACGAATCGAATCGAATCGAATGGTAGCCGTGGACGTTAGCACATCTCCCCGCCGACACCGAAATTAGCCACCGACAATGTTCAGTCGAAATGTCAACAAACCACAGACGGAGAGCTTTTCCAAGAGTCGGAGGAATACCAAGACCAGGTCATCGTTCCGGGAGCATGCCGTGTCGAAGAATCGTCATGACCGCTCGCAGCGCAGAGCTCCCGCCGAGGAGAATAACCCGCTCGGCAGGTAAGTCATTTGGCACCTCCTGCATTTACTTCACAATCACTAACTTCACCACCACCAGTACTCTGACCTCCTCCATAATCACACTGGTCGTCGGACGAGAACAACGGCTGTTTGCTGCACACGAAGACGTCCTCTGCCACTCGCCATTCTTCCAGGCAGCATGTCGTGGGCAATTTATGGAAGCTACGAATAAACGAATCTCTCTCCCCGACGAAGAGCCCGAGATCTTCTCTTCTGTCCTCGAGTATCTCTACAAAGGTGATTACTTTCCGCGGCTGGTTCATAATAAGCGGAGAAATACCTGGGAACTGGAGACTGGCGAGGGAAGTGCGGGGAGTGTCGAGTCAACAGTTTATCACCACGGCGTCGATGGCGAACTGTTGAAGGATACCATCATATACTGCACGGCTGAGAAATATGGATTGGATGAACTGAAGCGTGTTGCGTTGCGGAAGCAAGGCTTACGTATGTTTCACCCTTCTCACATTCATCATGACCTCAAACTAACTGTTCTCAGAATCTGGTATACAGTGCAGCACGATTCTTTCATCAGCTCGCTATGCATATGCCAACACTCCTGATAGTGACTCGAAACTTCGGGCACACTATCTCGCTTTGATCATCCGCAGTCGCAGCACATTCAAACGCAGCGGCACCATGCAGCTGGAAATGCATGCTGGAGGCTCACAACTTTTCTTCGACCTTTTTGTCGCTTTGTGTAATCATGTAGATGACGTTGCATCTATTGCGTAAGTGTACTCGTCAATCCCAAGACTGAACATAGCTAACACAACTCAGCGGCTCACCACGCAGCGTTCGAACTCATCATTAATATCGCCACTTTATCCTCAAACTGTGCTCATTTCCTACCTTGCAGTTCACGACTGTCATTTACTCAACATATTTATCATCCCTTTTGGGATCTTATGCAGCATAAGACACTTATACCAGGCGTTCCGGGGCGGCTGCTTTATATATCTCACGACCACATTTGTACCACCACTCCCTTACAACCATCGGGCTCCATTCATCCATTTCGGTTCTCAAATATCACACAGTTAACTTAGCGAAAAGAGATTGTTTTTGTCCTCCCGTTCCATTCCTACGGTTGAGTTGAGTTTGTTTTTTGAAATCAAGAAAGAGAGAAAAAAATGTATTTCTATTTCCCCTGCTGTTTTCTTTTTCTCACAGCATGGCTTGTTTTCTATTATGGGAGTGAAGTTTTGGAAGGGATTTCTAATTACTGGCGTCCCATTTGTTTTTTTCTATGATGCTTTTCATTTTGTCTCTCCAGATTGGATCTGAGTTTGAGAGGATAGAATAACGTGGGTTACCTGGAAGGGAAGGTTGCGAAGAGATAGAGGGAAATTCTTTGTCTGATAGCGAAGGCTTACACTGCCAGAGAAATTCCTTTGTGCATCATGAGAACATGACCCAAAAAACTTTTCTTGAATGGTGTCCGATATTTAAAGTGCATTATCTCAATATTGAAATGGAAGAGCATACCTACCGATGATCGTTTCCCGAATTTCTGAGTGACAAATTTGAAGTTTTTTTAATGAAAAACCCTCCCTCCCCACTGAAAATTTGAAAGCTTGACAAACAGCGTAAGATGAGATGAGATGAAATGAAATGAAACGAGCCCCCTGAACGAGCGAAAAGTAAGGGAGAGATCTCTCTCCAAAGCGTAGCTCTCTACCTCACTGAAAGATTACTGATGAGATCACTATAAAACTCACTGAAGCACACCCTTAAAATTGCACAAGCACAAGCACAAGCACAAGCATGTTTATTTGTACCGAGTACACCAAAAACCTCACTATCAGAACACACACACACCACACACCCATACACACACTACACTATAAGACAAGGGGGCGGAAAGGGGGCTCCTTATCAGTGCACTGCTACTTGCATGAGCTCGCTCCCTACTAGCCTGTCCAACTAGCCTGCATTTCCTGCCGTCGCACTTCACGTACCAAAAGGAAAACTGTATTGCGCCGCAAAGTTGAACCATCTGATTTGTCAATTGGGGGCTCGGGCTTTAGCGTCTGAGTCACGAGTGGACGCGCTGCTTTACGCGTGGGTGATAAATGCTTGGCGTGTGGGTCGCGTACAAGGGAAAGGGAGGAAGGGGTGAGGGGTGGTAAACACATGTGTGAAGGCTGTGAAGGATGAGCTGATGCGGTCTAAGTGAAGCTTGAATGGGTGTGGTGGTGTGTTGTAAGACTTTTTATTGATTTGGGTTGTTTGCGTGCTCCAAGCAGTATGCAGGTGTGCAAAGTACCGCATGCGCTCACCGAGCATCTCTTTGGTGACTCGATGAACAAAGGCAATAAGCACGAGCGACTTGCAGATGAACTCAGCCAAATGCAGAGTGCACAGCAGCGATCGACTTATGTTTGTTTCGGGGCCTGGTTCACCTGCCAACGCCGATCCCTGGGCTGGAAGAAAGGAGTCAAATACCCGTCCCTGGGAAGGCCCCTTTCTTATTGAGCACCACAAATCCTCGTTCGCGCGCTATATAGCCTTTCATTAAGTTCTGTACTAGGTTAGTAGAGTGATCCTAGGAGTTTGGTGGAAGCTTCTGGTAATAATGATAGATGAGTTGCCGAGGAAGGCAGCTATTCGCATGAAACACACCTTGTAAATCATATTTGCCAATAGACACTCCACCTCATCATTCTCCATCATCTCGTTGCCTCCAATACTAACTGCAGCGGCGAATGTTGCGAGTGTGATTCTTGTGCGACGTACAGGTTCATCACCTGGTGCCTTTGGCTCTTCGAACCCGCCGGCGATGAATACTTTGCGAAAGAGGTTGCGCAAGGCGATATCACGACCCCGCTCTAATGTTAGAAAAATGCGACGCTTGACGAATTCGTCCTCGCCAGCTACAAGTGCGGCATCGTAGCCTGAGAGGTCGCCTTTCTTGATGCAGCGGCAGAGCGGCAGGAAAAGGGCTTGGAGGTGGGGATAGGGTTTTAAAAGAGCCTGTGATGGGAGGGTATGAGTCGTGAGGAGGTGGCAGGGAATTAAGTATGTTAGAATAAGCCTATAGTGTTAGTGTGTCCTAATGGTCTGGGTGTTGGGAACTGGGAACATACTCTCTGTTACGTATTGAGTCCTTGTGACAAAGTTGCCAGGCTTCGGTAAGGTTCTTTTCTGCCTACTAGGGATCAGCCTCTAATACGATTGGACGTTCTGTATCTAGGCTTACCTCTACGTAGTCTTCTTCTAGGAAATAAATGACTCCAACATAATATTTGAATGTGACCTGGTGAGCCTTTGGGAAAGATTCCAGGTCTGGCATATCACCTCTATATGCCCTAATTGCAGCAAGAATATTTTTTGACAAGCTAATTGAGTTCAACTTGAAATAGGTCTTGAATAATAGATTGATGATATTATAAATGCCCCATTTTCTCGATTCCTCAAGAGGCGCCCTTTTACCGATTAGCAGGCACTCTCTACGATGATTGCATGTTAAATACCTGTCACTTAAACATATTTTAAAAATGCCATTTAGCTGTCTGGCTGCGTCCTCCAGATAGTGATTCTTGCCAGCATCGAGGTTCAGCTCTTCCCCAAAGTCAGTCGTTGGTCCAGGGGTTTTCCCTCCCTCGTCTGCCTTGATGGCAAATATTCGTAGATATTTGCCTACCGTATATAAGCAAGGTACCGTCCAGGCTTCAATGTTGCCATTGGTATAGCCTCGGACAAGGTTATTCGTCACTTCTTTCCATGCTTCATAAACTCTTACCCAGGATGGCTGAATAAATTGTTAGTTATATTTCTCCAGTAGTATCTATATGGAAAGAGTTGACAAGTCACGTGTCATGCATTGTGATATGCAACATTCTGGGAAGGTGTGTAGGTAGGAAACTTGAATTCAGGGACGATAAGTAGATTGCATGAACGAAGAATTTTACCTTTTGGTTGTTTAGGATAGCAGCCTCCGCTTCCAGTAGCTCGCCAATCGCACTCCAGTAAGAACAGTAGATTTCAACCCAAGCTTTGCCCTCAATAGCATCAAGTCGTACTGGATTAGAATTATCGTACAGAAGGCGGTATTGAAAATCGCTTCTCACACTTTGGAAATTCGTGCTTCGATAGAAGCGCCGGAGTTTATCGGGCTGTGATGAGGGTGGGACAGGAGAAAGCGTCTCTGCAAGGCCATAACCTTGGCCACCTGAGTATGCCGTTGAAAACTCCTTGAATAGGAGATCCATCTCGTGCCCTTTGCAGGCTATTTGCTATCTAGCGGTACGTCCTGAAGAGCGTATTTTCCGTTCAATGGCGGTGTCCCGTGACTTTTCTCGAAGATTGCCGACCGTGAGAATTGGAGGAAAAGGCCCTACACTTTGGAGCTCGACACAGATGTCGCTGCAGAAATTATTAAAAACACTCTTCAAAATTAAAGAGGAAATGACTGAAACATGTGTGTTGTTTACTGAAAGAATAAGGTGAGGCTCTGCAACGAGGGAGACTGGACCGAAACAGGTTAGCGGCACTTGGCTCGCTTAGTCGATAATTAGTGCGGTCACTTCGCACACTCTCTGCTGGAGCAAATATTTTGGGTTCCATTTTGCGACAACCACACGACACGACGACGCCAAAACATCAATCGTGAGTTTATCTGACCCGGTAGTAATTGGTTACCTGCTAACCTCTCGGAAAGATGGGTAAGCTATAATTCTTTTTCATCTTCCAAGGACGCACCCAACTTTGAAGCACGGCAAAGTGCTGGAAAATCTTTACGAGGGATCTGGATATCAACGATACTCTCTGGATAATCTTCGCAAAGGAATAACATCGGAAACGGATCAATAGAGAAACTTTGGGTGGAATTGATCGAGTTTGTCGAGATCAGAGGGCTTGTTGATGGCCTCCTATAAGCATCTTCGATGCTAGTGGTTCCGAGCACCCTGGAATTCCCATTGTTTGCTCGACGACCGATGAGGACCTAAATATCTCGATGACTAGCAACGATGGATTTGAAGAAGAAGTTGCGGTGGTGGACCTTTGCACGCTAGACCCTCGAGTCTTCAATACTGGTCAAGACACCATAGAATATTTCCCGACACGAATTGCCAACCGAAATCACAAGCTACCTGGACTTATTACATTCAAATTGGTTCAGGTCATAACTAACGAGAATTACTAGGTCGCCTCACAGAATACCAGGTCATCGGCCGCCATTTGCCATCGGAGGCAACCCCAGCGCCAAAGTTGTACCGCATGAGAATTTTTGCACCAAACACCGTTGTTGCAAAGTCTCGTTTCTGGTACTTCTTGATGAAGTTGCGAAAGGTCAAGAAGGCGAACGGAGAGATTGTCAGCTTGAACGTGGTATGTACCTTGCTTCAGAGATTCGGTTTCTCGTCTAACTGTTCCAGATCCACGAGAAGCGCCCATTGAAGGTCAAGAACTTCGGTATCTGGATCCGTTACGATTCCCGCTCCGGCACCCACAACATGTACAAGGAGTACCGCGAGATGTCAAGAACAGATGCAGTTGAGGCTCTCTACCAAGACATGGCCGCCAGACATCGCTCACGTTTCCGTTCCGTTCACGTAGGTTTAACCTTCATTCTTCCGCGGACTCAACTAACAAAGAAATCAGGTCCTTAAGGTTGTCGAGCTCGAGAAGACCGAAGATGTGAAGCGCCCCTACATTAAGCAACTCCTCACCAAAGACCTCAAATTCCCACTTCCTCACCGCGTTTCCAAGGCATCCGGCACTAAGATCTTTGTCGGAAAGCGACCTTCCACTTTCTACTGAGCGCATTGGGATAGAATTTATGGGTTGGGGTGGTATGGAATGGTTTTGCACTTGCATATGGGCTGTTCTTTAGTTGGGTTTCACGACTAGCAAATGCATAAAGCAAAAACATGATACCATTTTATATATCCATCGTGTTGTGCTGTGAGACTCGCTATTACATGAATACCGAAGAGCTATCTGTGGATCGTAGTGAGGATGGGAAAGATTGCTAAGCTTCTGGAATGCAAGCAGCATAGTTATATCAACTGTCCTCTAAATAGTTGAACATAACGAGACTTTATGCACACGTAGTCTATTTTAGTAAGGGGTTTTTTTTATAACAATTCCCATCATCCTCTTTCAAATAGTTCTCTAGGGCAAGCAGATGTCGAATTTTGAATTTCTGGAAAGCAAATGGGCAACTTAAGACACCAACTCTCTAATCGTGCTTTTCACAATATTGTTAGATTCAATACACAAAATTTAGTACTATTAACTCGGTACCAGATAAATCACGTATGTGAGACCCCAGATGCGTAAGGTTTGGGTTTGGGAGCAAGGCATTCAATGGTTCTATTATATCAAAAGTGTTTATTCGTAGTCCAAATGATTTGGAAATAAAATAATCCAAAATAGCAAATAAAAAGTTTCGCAATGTCTCCCAGTTTTTTACACAGCGTAAAGGCGCATTGATTGAAATGGAGTCTTGGGTAACTTTATGGAAAGTTGAATTGCATTATTCCACAATATTTCTGCCATCTCTAGGACAAGGCATATACTTGTCCGAGCCCGATAGTTGCAGCTCTATATTCTTCAGCAGTACTTCACCTAAGGCTTCCGTTCCGATAGGTTTGAAAGTTATTTGAAGACCCAATTCTCCCAACTGATTTTCAAGTCAAAAGCCCCTCAGCCTCAATGGTATTGAAAAGGTTGTGATTGAGTCTGATTTTACCAAATGATAGGTCGGTTTGTTGACGAATAGCGAAGAGTTTAACGTTGACTTAAGGCGTAAAGTGCATGATATTAATTTGTCAATTGTACGAGCAGAATCAAGCAAGGCGTCGACTCTGAGTTGAGACCTCTAGAGGTAGGTCTAAATTAGTTTTTCTAATATTTAGGTACAACTTCTCATCTTCTCGGCAATAAGTGTGAGACAACTAAACCCTAAACCTATCCTCACAACGCAACAGCCAAAGTAGAGCCACTTTTTTTGTCAGATATAAGGTCTACATCGTAGTGTAGAAGTCTTAGAGTGGCTACTATGTATCTTCTAGTGATGGTCAATTTCAGCTTTCAAACTTGCAATCATGTGAGTTGCAAGCTGAAAATTTGTATCTGTGACCTGTTTTTGCTTCTCTGGGCTAGGGTTTAGAACCCGTACTTACCACGTGCGGCCACCAGACCATTTTATGTCTTTATAACATATGGGCAGTACTGAATCCTTCGTTGAGAACTTGCTATGTTGCAAGGTCCTAGAAGATGGTGGGGCCGAAGCGAGCAATAAAGGGGAATCTTTGCATAGCCAAAATAACTTGATAGTGGGCCAAGAAAAGCTACACAATTACAAGAACAGAACATTGTGGAAAGAATTGCACATGTAGCTAATATGCAATTTATTTCCTTTTGTATTTGTTCCGAAAGGAAATGGCTATAATACAGTCTGCCTTCCTAATAGCTTTGCCCATCCAGCTCTCGGTCTTACGGGTATTCAATTTAATGCAGCAGTCCTTCCGACGCATTCCATGCATAGGGTAAAAAAAGGAATAAATCAAACCCAACCAGGATGAAAATAGGTAGAGTTCAAAAGTGGAGAGGTCCGATAGAAATCTAGTTGCAAAATCATCGTTTGCCAACCCGTCGTTGTTTTTGTGCAATATTTGATTATCTGAAATCAATGCCGAGGACCGCGAGCTTTGTAATATCCTCGAGCATATGATTGATGGACGTGAATTTAGAAAAAGCGGCGACAATTGGCAGCACGTCATAGAATGTTTACCACTCGTATTCGCCGGATGCCTTGTGGAAGACATACTCCTTGCCGTTGACAGAGAGCACACCATCTTTCATGACGCACTTCCTGTATGTTTGTTAGTTTTGGTCAGTAAGCAATGGTCTATGAAAGCCTACCACTTATTCTTGACTCGCTGGACCTTGTCATACATGCAAAGCATGACATGACCCATACTCTCATCCTCGTCATCTCCGTTATCCGAGTTATCTTCAGGGTCATCCAGATCAGAGTTGATAGCATCCTCATCCAGCTCATCCTTCACGCCAGCCTTGTCATCATCAGAGTCGGCCCCATCAAGTTGACCGGATGTGTTAGTTGGTCTTTTAACCTTCCGCTGGCGTTTCTTCGAGTTTGTTGCTTGGTGAAGTGGTAGCATCAAACCGCCGCCTTCCATTCTCTGGCCCATGGCAGCAATTTTGTCTCGAATCAAAGCATCAATTTCAATTCGACCCATAACCTCCTCTCCATCAGCATTAACTCTTTTGATCAAGCCTGTGGATTCCTCCAAATCACTAGGACCGTCTGTCTGGGCATTATGGACACCAGCATTCTGACTTTGTTGTCTTTGTTGCTGAACCATCATTGCCTTGTACTGCTCCTGGGTCATGCGAGGCATAGGTCCAGGTTGTGCATTGGCTGCACGCTGCTGCTGCTGCATATGAGCCATTTGCTGGCCATGTATACCTTGTTGTTGCTGATGCTGTTGCTGCTGTTGCTGCTGTTGTTGCATTGATTGCATGTTCCCTTGCTGAGCTTGTCCAGGCATTTGACCGTGCTGTTGACCACCGACACTGCTTTGAATAGCATTTATGGATGCAGCAGCTCGCTGACCGTAATTGTTCTGTAGGTTCATAGCAGCCCTCTGGGCGGCAGAAGGGGGGTTGTTACCAGGAGGGAGAATGGGATTTGTATAGAGCGGCTGATGGTTTGAATCAGTAGGACTGTCCAAGCCAGGTTCAGACTTGATGCGAGGGCCACCATGATTCATTGATTGGTTATTCATGTATTGAGGGGGCATTTGCTGGGTATTCATCGGAGGCTGCTGAGGTGGCGCATTCATGGGCTGATAGCTGTTCCCAGCATTGGATGGTACTGGAGGTGGTGCAGCTAGGTTCTGGAGTGGTTCAGGCTTGGGATCCCATGGAAAGGTAGCGATTTGAAGGGTGGATAGCTTTTGCTGCCATCCCTGGACTCTTCCGTTAGTATATTACACATGTATGAAGACATATTTTTTATGAAGAGGCAAAGATAATGCTCTGATCCATAAAGACATGTCAAATCAGAGAATCAAAACTTGAAAAAGAACCCCAAACGTTTGAACCCGATCACGTGTTGGGCAACTGCCCAAAGCGTCCTAGTCGCTCGGGGCAAATTTGCAAGCGAAGGACTGGGTATATAAAGCCAAATACAGGCGGTCGCCCACCGGAAAAAATCTTGGAAGACGAAGGCCGCAGGCAACAGCCAAAAGCGAGAAATCGTATCTCAACTACCACCATCGCTCTGCGCTTCGAAATATGACATGCGACGACTCAAAAAGAACGCTAGATGCCAGAGAAATAGAAAAGAGACAAATATGAGTTTATAAATAATGAAAAAATGAAGGTCTGCGACAGCGTCTCTCAACGGAAACGAAGCGAATGGCCTTACCTGTCTCAACTCATCGAGAACATGCTCGTCAACGCCGCCCTCCTCGAAATCAACTCTAGAGCTCTCAACGACATCTGAAATTATCTGCGAGAATATTGTTCCGACCTGTGTGTTCGACATGTTGCCAGTATTGCGTGCAAAACGATGGTGGGGTTGAAAAGTTGTACGTTGTACGACGATTGAAGAACCGCCTTTGAAAGCTTCGAATTTCGCGAATAATGCGCTTGCCGATACTGCCTTACTGTCCGTCGAAACTAACTGGTATCACTTGTGCTACGCTGAGGTGACTGAGGGTACAGATCAAGATATGGTGATAAGCGGATGGTTCGTGTTGGTCGACAATGAATCGCCTCGGTCGCAATCGTCCCCTCTCCACTGCCCCAAGCGATCTAGTGATCCCTTCTTGACTTCTGACTTGTATTCTTGTATTCTTGACTCTCTTATGAAATTGCAAATGTTTTTATGTGTGGTCTGTAGCGTGAAGACGCTTTGGTTTTCGTCGCTCTTGAAGTTGTTTTGGGAGAGTTGCCTCAGTCCAGGAAGCTTTCAGGTATAGACCTAGCTCGCTTAGTCAGTCGCTATCTCAGCCTCGTCGCCTTCTCTCAAAGAATATGCATTTTATACAACATTAATCTACAACTTAGATCTGATTAAAACAAATTATAATGGATTGCATGTAACGTGATTCTGTGTAGTTTTCGTCGTTATTTAATTGGCGCTATCAAATCATTCGACGCAAGTTATGTTCGTTATAAACTGTCCCTTCGGGAGTATATTTGATGATTGCCTAAACCGTTTACTCTCATGAGGAATTTTACAACATTCTATTGACAGACATAAATTCAGTCACTAATAAGCAAAGTCATATTCAATCACAGAGATGGTAGGTAGCATAATCCTCAATTGATAAAGTGTTAAATTGTATGGGCTCAACCGTGAAGGACAAACAAGCCACCTGAATAAAATACACCCAACCCAAAAACCATCCAATCATCCATTTATCGTCAAAGCAGTCATTAGTCGCACCAGGTGAAGCACTTTCGGCCAGGGCATCAAAGAGACAAGAATCAAAGCTCCTCAACGCCACGCTCAAATCCAATCGCTAATTTCAATTGAACTTATACTTTCCTAGCTACTCTGGAAGCCCGGACGCTTCGGAGTGCCTGATTAGTTGAACCACTTAGCGTATGGTCATTTGCTTGACCATGTCAGCCTTTCCTGAAGCTCCAGATACACTGGCAGATGAGCTGGCTCCGGCCTTTTTCTCGAAGACCTTCCAGAACTTCAAACTCTCATCAGCAGCTAAGGTGTGTTAGTGAAAGTAAATGCAATGTGTGAAGTTTATGACTTACCAGCTGTTGCGAGCATCTGTCCGTCGGGGCTGAGACAGCTGTGGAGGACTCGGGTCTCGTGTGCTGGAATCTCAACATTACGGACGAGTGTTGGGTAGCTCCAAATGCTGATGGAGTTATCTGGGAATCCACTGGTGCTTACAATCTCACGGTAGTGAGGGCTCCATCGAAGGCTGGTTACTTGAGAACCGGTATCGATGCTGTTGACTCGTGCACCAGTGGTTGTGTTCCAGAAATGAATGTGGCGATCATATGATCCGCCGCCGGTGGCAAGGACATTTGGAGCCCATGGGCACCAGCTGATGGCCTTGACGGCAGCCTTGTGGTTGGTCTTGGTGAATTTAGGAACAGCAAGAGAGCGAGCATCCCAGATAGAGACCAAGTTGTCGTTTCCACCAGTGGCAAGTTGAGCACCGTCGGCGCGCCATTCAAGACCACAGACCTCGGAGGTATGGGAGACGAGCTCAGCAATCTTGTGTTGGGCGATGCGAACATCGTGGTTGAAAACAAGACCGGATCGTGCCCCGGTAGAGAGGGTGTGCTTGTCCCAGCCCATAACACCGACTCTGGTATCATGGCCGTGCATGCTTCGGAGCTTGGTTCCTTCCTCAACGTCCCAGATTTGGACCTCACCTGTACCGAGACCAACACTGACATATGCTCCGTCGCCGGACCATTTGACACTGCTGACATAGGTATCAGGGCTAGTCTCCAACAAAGAGCTAACGGTACCAGATTCAGCCGACCAAACATAAACATTGCGCTCTAGACCAATGGCAACCTGATTTCCGGAAGACCAATCAAGCAAGTTGAGGTAGTAATCATCGACAAGTCCAGGTGCATCAAGGACTCGCTCTGGAGCAGTTGCAACACGGCGTCTGAACTGGGCTGAAGCAGCGTTGGCGTTCTTAAGAGGGCGGTTGTACTGGGATCGTAGATCAACTGGCTTTGAAGATTCGGGAGCCTCAGGCTTGAATGCAAGAATTCGTTGATTGAGAGAGACACCACAAGCTGTGGCAAGAGAATCTTGGTAGGCAGCAGTGTTTGGTGATGGGCGAGAGTATGTGGAGGGTTCATCATCGTCTAGAGACAACGAGCCAAGTGCTGCAAGAGCATCATCGGCACCGGCTGCCAATACAGAGGAACTATCGCCTCCACTGGTCTTTGGTCGCTTCTCACCCAGGTCGAGTTTTCCTGATCCTGCGGTGGTAATGGCAGAGCTTGCCGTGCGGTTGGGAATGAATCGGTCGCCGTAAGATAGAGTAGTCTTGTTAGACTTTTGACGTAGAGGGCCCTTTCTTGATCGGCTGCTGGCAGGTGTCTTGCAACCAGTACCAGTAAGTGCGAAGTCAGAGACACCGAGTTCCAGAGCACGACGAGGAGTCTGCGTGCTTCTGGCAATGTTGGACTTTGGCGAGTCGCGGTGTGATCTTGAAGTTGACTTTGCGAAGTGTGATGATAAGTTTCCACCATAAGTTGACTTGGACTTGATGTCGTCTGACCCTTTCCTCTCGGGTGTGAATGGTGATGAGTGGTTGCTCAAGGCCAATGTGGTAGTTCTTGTGCGAGGAGAAGGTGTGAGAGGCATCCGTCCGCCAGCGGTACGAGTGGAGAACATGCCCATGTGGGACTTAAGGGGGGTTGATACTGCAGTTGCCATTTTGCAATATTTGGATCTCGGTCGAAAGACAAATCAATGTATCGATCGATGATAAGAGGTTCGGTATATCGAACGAGCTCCAAGAGACTCAACCTAATGGTTCCTGGTAGTTGTTTGGTTAGTATATTCGTGTTTTGTGCTCGATATGCGAAGGTCCTTCGAAGAATGGCCTAAGTCGGAAGCGATCGATAGCTAATAGCAGAAAGATCTAGTAGACTTATAAAATTCTTATGTGAAGGTTGTTTGAATGGTGATGCAATAACGCAAGATGGAAGCGGGGGTGAGCGGGTTTGTAGAGTGCTGATGTGCATGAAGAAAGGAAAGATGTTGGAATGGCTGAGAAGCTCCCCCTTATAAGGCATTTGTTTACATTGGAGGTGGGTCCGACGCCAGCACGGTCCATTTCCGTTGCACACAGCAACCAGTCACCTGGTGCACAACTGATGTTTCAGTACGTCAGTGGCCTAGCCTACTGACCCCTTAGTGATAATTCTGTATTGTATTCGGCACATCAATGCTCTGCTATCTATGCATTATATATCGTCAAGCTGACCTTCAAATTGACTGATAACCTCCATTTACCCCTTCATTGAAGTCTAGCTGGATTATTGGCCATTGGCCATCCCGTTTTGCATACTACTGAGTACGTAAGCTGTTGTCGGGCCAGTTGCACTTGTCTAGTCTTGGCAAGAGCCCCGGACAATACATTTTCCTTTCCCGTCGAGCGATTGTCCGAGCCTCTCTCCACTCGTGCTCATCCACTGCTCCTAATAAGTCATAGTATCCTGTCATTCACAATACCAGGACTCCAACTGGCTTCATCTTCACTTCTGAGCATGAACATATAGGCACCCTCACCATGGCGCAGCCTTCAACGCCTGGGGCCACCCGTTCCATATTTGGGTCAATCTCAAGCGCCACGCACCTCTCCAGCACCTCTACACTCACCCCTAGCTCTGCTACTTCGTCAAATAACACCTTCCTTATGCCCAACTCACCAGTTAAAGGTCGACCAAGTATCGATCGGGATAGCTATCGTCCAAAGATCACGAGGACCCTGGGCCAAAGACCAGCCTGTTTAGTCAACGCCTCTGTTACGTACTGCGGAAACAACCAAATATATGCTTTCGGGGGGTTTGATCAATACACAGATGAAGTCTATAACCATGTGCTCAAGCTGGATATGGTCAGCCACCAGTGGAGTTTAGTAGACAACTATGGTGATATACCAGGAGTTCGAATGGGTAGATAGTATCTTTATGTATATTCAGATTTTATAACTGACTTCGCATAGGGCATACTGCTACTCTATACCAAGGAGATAAACTACTTATATTTGGTGGAGAAAATGAACATCGTGCGTACCTTTCCGACCTGATCATTTTTGATCTCAAAACTGCACACTGGACCCAACCAGCCTGCAGTGGCCCAATACCAAAAGGCAGAGCGAGGCATGCAGCAGTTCTTCACGAGGACAAACTATTTATAGTTGGTGGAATCACGGGCCATAACAATTATGTCTTAGATGACATTTGCTACCTTGATTTGAAAACCTTCACTTGGTCCCGAACGTGGAAGTTTGTTGGCAGATTCGATCATTCCGTGTACCTCTGGGGAGACCGAGTTTGGGTGTTTGGTGGCTTGAGTGAAGAAATGGACAAAATTGGAGACATATGGTGGTTAGATCTAAAGGGGAGCCCAGCCTTTGATTCCCCTCCTCCTTTTGGGTCTCTCGATAGACAGTCTGCCCTAGCTCGAATAGGTGGCTCTCCTCGGCCGGCTTATGCAATGGCACCACCGGCAGCAGTCGGAAGCTCAGGATACGCTGCGAACTCGAGTAGCGCACAAGTCAATCCGCCCTCGTTTCAATTAACTACATCACCACCTGTCGCCCCTGGCACCATTTCCTCGCTTAAATTTGTCTCTGGCCCAAATATCCCAGCCCAAGGATCCGGCATGCACTTCCATGTTTATACCTCTGGAACCCTTCTTGACTTTGTGACTCCCGCAGCAACGATCACTCCACAGGAATGCTCTTTGTCATCCCTGGAACTGGATACTCTACGTTGGCAGAAGCTTGCCGAAGGACGAGAAATATTCCGAACTGGTTATAGATGGCACTATTGTACCATGAACGAGGATGGTACCAAAGCCTGGCTTCTAGGTTGTCCAACAGATCCAACTGCCACAGATCTTAATCCAGGTGGCTTTGAAGAATACCTGAGGTAAATAATATTATAGTTCCCTGCTTTCCATCATTACTAATGAAACAAAGCGACATCATGGAAATCGATCTTCGCCATTATGGTCTTCTTGGCAACAATCTCACCCCTCAACCCCGTGCCGAGACATCAAGGCCTTCGACAGAGCGAATGCTGCAGACCTCTAAAGGGCTGGGAGCAGACCTTGCCAGTTTGTTCAACAAATCGCCAGAAAGTGGCAGTGGTACTGATTTTACGATAACTGCGTTGAAGGATGGTGAATGGGACGATGAAGAATACTCCAGTATGATGAGAAGCGACGATGCAAACCAGCAAACTTGGCTCTCGCCAGATGCATCAACATCACCCCCCATTTATGTCCACAAACTCATACTTCAAGCTCGATGGCCGCATTTCAATCGACTGTACAACGCTCAGATGGCAGAGTTTCATACCAAAAAGATGCATATCCCAGAACCCTATACAGTCGTCAAAGCTTTTCTCTACTACCTTTACACCGATAGCATTCAGCCCGAAGATTGTGGCGAGTTGAATGACGTTGCAGGTCTGCTAGTGATGTCAAACATCTACAACATACCACATCTTCGACTGCTATGCATCAATCGCTTATCAAAAGAACTTGATGTTGAGCACGCTTGTATTATTTGGCACTGTGCTGGAACCGCTAATGAAGATTGGCTCCGTAAGCGTACAGCTGGTTTCTGCTTGCTTCACTGGGGCCGGATTGTGCGCACGCAAGGATTTTTGAAACTCCCACGCCAGGCAATGATTGAATTAACACAGGAAATTGATACCGAGGGGCGAGTTGTAGGAGGTGAGGAATTTTTGGATTATCTAATTGGTTACAAAATTCTAACATTTATACAGGGGAAGAACTAGAATTTGTTGGGGGATTAGGAGGCTCAAGATTTGGCTTTGGAGGGGCTGCCCGGAAAGAAAGTATTAGCAGTGTTCAAACACAAGCTGTAGGTTCTGAAGTTGATGAAAATGAGGAGATGGAGATGTCATGAACGACTGTTATGTATTACGGGGGCGTTCGGTCATTTTGGTGGGCTTGGGGCGGCATTATTCAGGTATGGGACTGTATATAGACCATAGAGCATCATTACAGTGGCGTTGTGCCATGCTATACTACCTGCTTTAAAGATACCAACCACAATGCATATTTTATCTACATGACAGAGTTGAAGTTTTGGGTTTAATAGTGTAACACTTACGGTAACTAGCAAGAGGTGTTAAATTCAGAACAGTATACAAGAAATCCTTTTCCGACACTTCTTCAGTCTCTATCCACAGTAGGGTAATCTCCAATTCAAATTCTCATCTTCCACTATAGTTTGACCTTTCTCCCGTTCCTAGTTTCCTTCAAACTGTTAATAAATGAGGAGGGAAAGTGGAGATTTTCAAGAGCAAGAAAAAGCCAAGTCTCGGTTAAGCCCCCTTTTTCTTGCTGTGGAAGCGGATCGCGGTGGAACTTGTAGCTGACACAAGCGTTACCATCAAATTGGAAACTTAATAGTAAATGTACAGATTAGCACACAATGAATGAGTTTACGTATAACAGTTTTGAGTAAGTGGTTGTTTCTTTTGTATACTTATTTGCTCTTCCAATCGGTTCTGGAGCGGTGACCAACTGATGAAGGTCACGTGGATAAAACTGTAGTGTTTAAATTATAGATACTCCTTCAGCATAACATATTAGGCTTTAACAAATATTTATATTACTCTAACAGCTTTCATATAAACGCTGTTAAAGCCTTTCTCAATAGCTTATTGCTGCTTCACTGGCACGCAGGCTACCGACAACAGTAAAGGCTAAAATGGGAGAAATCACATATGAAACCTGGCAAAGGTCAGCAAAAGTGTAAAGATTTATCGATATCTTCAGATCAGGGCAACTAACAGTAAGCAATTTGGCAATCTTTTGTTCGTCTTCCTCTGATGCACCACTGACTTCAACCATTGCAATCAGTTTCATGGCGGATGGTCCGGTAGGCATCAACATCATGGTAAACCAGAGCATCGGATCTTCACTTAGTAGGTCTGTCTTTTTAGCCAGCAAATAAATAGTCCCAATAGATATTACTGGCCACAACACAAATCTTATGACAAGAATGAAGATCGTTGTCAGCCAAGGCGTAGTTCCATGAGTCCCGTTCCCTTTAGCTTTCTGCATAGAAAGATATAGAGAAACTCCTGCTACGATCACTGGCAGAGGTACGAAGATAGACCCAATATTTTTCAAAGAAGGAGTAAGCCAGGCTGAAAAGATGCCGCCATCGAAGGTGTCGTTGAAAAAGGCACGTTTGATTAAAGGTACCATACCTATAATCGCTCCCAACACTGCCCCAATAAGCGGTGCATTCAGGAAATCATAAAAGAAAAGTAGCCACCATTTTGCACGACCTCCTAAGCTCATCCATTTGTTCTTGGGTATTAGCGATGGTCTCCGGTCAAACCCCACTGGGTTCGGTGAGGCATCTTGTGACCGTGATAGGAAGAAAGCTGAGGGCCTGCGGCTGGATGATTGTGGTATTTGGCTATCTACCAGTAGGTGTGTATGCTCACTTTCAGCCGGTTGTACTTCACCCGCCTCTACCGATCTGATAACATCCTCGTCATCCGATTCATTCTTGTCTGTATCAGGTTCTGGCGAGTGTTCCGAGTCAATTAGTCTGGGCCCAACAGCAAATGTCAAACAACTAGAGACCGTTGCAAACACCAAAAAGTAAGACTTTGCTCTCTCAATTGCGTCCTTGGTTGTTTCATCGGTCACGATCAGATTCTGGAGAATTCCTGTCTCGTCTAGCGATTGAATCAAAAGTAATGGGTAGCTCGTGGTATTGTTGAACATAATTGCTGCAGTTATCCAGTCTGGCATTCCTAGAAGATAGTGCGCGGCTATACCAATCAAGAATGATACGAGATGGCAGACAAACGCCCAGGCGAGAATAATTAAATAACGATCAGCTGACCCTGAATGCAACTCGGAGCCAATCTTTGTTAAAAGAAGAGCTGGGAGAAACATTTTGACGCATATCTTTGAAATGGACTTTGATGACGAGCTATCTAGGAGTTTGAGATGAGCAGCTAAACCGCCGTAGAAAATAACAAGGAGGACCGACAGACTGGCCTGGATAGCAGCAACAAAGGAGTTCAGGAGGCCTGCTTGTTGCAACATTGTGCCGACTGCAATACAATATGAATTTTGGGTCGGAATTGGTTAGTTGCGCACAGTCTATTGTTTTCGTAGTCGAGTGTTTAATGTTGATGGATACCAGGAAAAGGTGGAGTGGTTAGAAGGTTTACTACATCATGAAGAAGTGCTAAGAATGCACGCATAGAGGACTAGTGTGGCTTGAGCACGCCAGGTATCGTCTGTTCTATTGGGTCAGTGATGAATGACGCCCCACACTGCCTGGTAGAACGAAAGCTTGATTAGCATGTTTAAGCGAGACTCAAAAGGAAAGGTAAGGAGACTTTGTTTACTTTGACCAGTGCTGTGTTTTATAATATCAAATTCATAATTGACGAGACTAAACATTACCTCTTTTTTAACACAAAACACTGATAGCTAAGTGCTTATTAAAGTGACGGTTAGGCTTAGACTAGTTTATAAGAATTTGGCATTTCTTATGCTTCTAGGGTTTTCAACATCTCTACGTTCGTCTTTGCTGCTGCGGTGACCAGCCCAATATCTAAGTTACCAAGAACATACCTCACACCTAGCCTCTTAATTGCGTCTTCACAGATATCTGGTCTGTTGTAAAGTCCAGCCAGACCCATCACTATGTTCTCTTTCCTGCAGGCATTGGCAACCGTTCCTAGTGTCTCCCTGAAAAGTACATTATCCCACTGTCCTTGGATCCCCAGTTCGAGGGAAAGATCATTCGCTCCGATGAGCAGAACATCAACTCCAGGAACGGCGGCAATGCTTTCAATATTACGAAGCGCATCAGCTGTCTCGATCATCAGGATTACTGACGAGCCCGAGGAATCAAGTTGGAGCATTGTTTCAGTTGGAGTAGTCGGCTTATACCTGAAATGGGGGAGACCAGCCGTCAAAGATCGTTTGCCAGATACTAGTTTGGGCGCGCCAGGTGACGTTGATGGAAACTTGCAAATAGCTACAGCAGCTTTTGCCTCCTCTACTTTTGATCAGAGATAAGTCGGTTGGTTCCAAAGCCAAGAAACTCACCGGCTGAACTAATATGGGGGAATATCACACCCATAGCTCCACCGTCTAGGACACGCTGTACAAATCCATTACCACATTGATGCGGTACCTAGGAGTTTACGCGTTAGCATTTGTTCGAATAGTAAGCTATTATTGAAGGTAGCTTGAAAATTTCAACGTTGGATTTGGTGGCTAAATTCGAAGTTTGGAAGTAGCATAAAGTAGAGATTTAACAAATAATACGCACTCTAACAAATGGCGTTATATCAGACATAATACCGGCGGCACATAACTGGCTGGCCTGGCTTAAAGAGAACGAAGAGTGTTCAAGCTCGATAAAAAGAGAATCATATCCTGCATCTTTGGCAATGGATACTATTTCGGAAGTAGGTATGAGTTTCACACCCAGAGCCTATTAATGCACAATATGTCAGTAATCAGGCTCAGATTTCTCGGTAACTAAAAGGGGAGGAGGATCAGTTACAGTGCAGATCTTCCCTTTCGCAATATTGGCAAGGAGATTGTTGACTAGTGCCATGATGAAGTTTGGGAGGATTTCCTCGAAGTCTAAGGTAAATCTAGCGAAAGAGAAACACAACGATAGAAAAGATCTGTAAGAATATAAGAAATATTTGATGGTTCTGTCCATAGGTTAAGTCCATTTATGTGTATTTTTTCAAGATCCCCTTATGCTTCGCCTGGTTACCAAAGGCTTGGCAACTTTTGGCAAACATCGGGGGGGTCCCGAAGCAAGAGTGGATTACCTCGAGACAAAAGCATGCCCCCCGCAATTCTATCATTCGCAGCGGGGTCCCATATCTTGGGGTGGAAGCAATCTCCACTAACGCACTTCAAAATCATCATCATCACCCACAACGGTGGGGATCCGTCAGTCGTGGGCTGCCTCATGTGATGGTGTTCAATAGAGGTCCTATCTTTACTCTTCTTGAAAAGGGTAACGTAATATACCTCCCGTCTTACTCACCAGCAACACCCCTTCGCTTAAGTACTTCCTTCGGTGCTAATTTAATTACACAGCCAATGGGTAGATGGGGTTCATAGCATCTTAAAACAAAACCAAACCAAGCAAAGTCAAGGAGGTGTGGACAATTTGCGTTGATTATATATTTAAAACTGCCATTTCAGCTTTGTTCTGTCATCTTGATAGGCAAAACAGGGTGCAAGCGAGGTTGCCATCTAGCAGGGTTTTGACATAAATGTGTTAACGGAACTTGTTTCAATCTCATCCTATAATGGATATATATTGTGTCTAATTCTCAATCATTTTTACTCAAGTAATTAACCATCACCTTGGATGCTGCAGTCAATCTTTAAGTGTACTAGATAAGACTGTTAGAATAAAAACAGATGAGTTTGAGTGAGCATGTAAATTGTTGATTAAAGTCCAGGCATGGAGTTCATATGGACTAGCGAGAAACTTCTTGGATCTGTTCTTATAAATCGGCGAGAGTAACAACTTTGCTAGGCAAATAATATACGGTATTCTGCACACTTTTATCGCCTCATTGCACGTAAACAAACTTATAAGTCGGATATCTCCAATCTCTAAGTAGACCCCAACTCGACATTAATTGAGTTTGATTTCGGATAAACAGAGCATCAAATCCTTGAAACACGGATGCTCTCACTATTAAACGTATGCACAGTATTTTTAATATGTTGCTTCATTCCTCTAACTGACGGGGACTATGTAATTAGGTATATATACAAAATTGAGAAGGCTGGACATTCTTGGCCATATCCACCCACTTTCATACTACCTCTCGATGATAAAATACTACTTATAGGGCGTATTTTGGGCTGTTCAACAACCCCTTTTCGATGAGTCTATTCCTGTAACCGTACAACAACACCAAAACCGTAGTCAAAGATGCACCCAGAAGTAACAGACTACCATTTACCCAATGCCCAGTCGGGTAACCAATTTTCTGCTCATTAGCAGTGTAAATCCAGACTCCAGTGATCTGACCAGGAGCACCGAATGAGATATTCAGTGCAAGTGCAAGGCCTTGAGCTGATGTTGAATGTAAGTTTGCTGAGAGCCAACCGAGAAGAATTGGAATTGTGGAAAATGTTCCACAACACGCGATGATAAGACAAATATAGCGTGGTACGTAGGCATCCGCAGGGAGAAGCGCAGATGCAATGAACCCAACAGAGCCAATAAGCATGAGAACAATTGTGGAAATGGCTCGTTTGTTATTTTTGTCGCACCAGTAGGAGGCTCCGATGGTGACTAGAAATGCTGCAGCGTCTATAATAAAAGTTAGTTAAGAATTTATGGGCTAAAATATGATCTTACAAGGTGGAACAGTCATGAGTTGTGCTGTAAAAGAGTCGTATCCCAGTCCTCTGGTGATCGAAGGAGTGAAGAGAGACAAGCTCGAAAATGGGCATGACTTCGTGAAATAGATTACATAGTGAGCGTATAGACGCCAATCAGTCAAGGTCGCTTTAGCATCTGACCATGTCATAGTACTAGCCTTTCCTTTCGATCCATTGAACTGCATGCGCTTAACAGCGAGTTCAGACTCCTCTGAAGTCAAGAATCTTGAGCCTTCTGGATAGTCGGGTAGAATGAAGAAAATCAAGACTCCCATTAAGATAGAAGGAGCCCCCTCAAGAATAAAAAGCCAACGCCAGGCAGGCAATCCACCAGCTCTATTCATATGTGAGATCCCATAGGCAAGCAGACCTCCGAAAGCTCCTGCAAGAGTTGCAGTCGAGTAAATGAAAGCAAGACGGATGCTTCGTTCGTTCGAGCGATACCAGAAAGAGACGTAGTAGGCAAGTCCCGGAGCGAGACCAGCTTCAAAGATTCCGAGCACAAAGCGAGCAGCTGTGAGGCCGGCGTAGTTCTTCACACTGCCAATACACATACTCACACCACCCCAGACAATCATGAGAAATGCAAACCATTTAGAAGGTCCCATCAATTTGAGGAAATAATTCGACGGTACTTCAAAAACTGTATATGCAATCAGAAAAACCATTAGGGCAATTGTGTACCTAACGATTCAAAGTCAATAAAAATCCAATCGAGGGAACTGAGTTAAATACATACTGATAATTACTCATTTTGATGGTAGATAGGAGGTCGTCTTTCTTCTCGGAGTTCATGACCTTAGCGTTCCCAATGTTGGTGCGGTCGAGATATGCAAGAAGATACATCAAAGAGCAAAGGGGAATGAGTCGGAAATCTTGTTTGCGCAAAAGAGCTTTATTGGCTTTGGTGTTGGATAATTCATCGAACGGATCGACTGCAAGTGCAGCAGTCGGCATGCCTTCACCTTGGTACTATGTGAATTATCAGCAATGTTCGCCATATAGTATTGAAATGTTTTTCGTTACAAACCTTTTCAATGTCCGCATTCGAAGATACCTCAAGCTCTTGAGCGTGCTCCTTTTCCAAAGGACCAAGAACCATCTTGAATACGAAGGGATTTGTGTTAGGATATGAGTTCGGCGTATAGTCTGTGATAAATATATAATTCCCAAGTTGACGGCTTTGCACAGGGTTATCGCTCTGATTCCCCAGAACCTGGGGAACCTGGAGACTTTATATATTAGTTCGCTTCCCCAGGATCAATCAAAACGCCAATATTTGCAAAGAGCTACAATAGGTTTGGTTTCCATTTCAGGGAAACCAACAACATTGATTTGGGCCAAAAACTTCATGACTCAGAAAGTGCTATATTCTATGTTTCGGAGGGTGTCCGCACCCCATTTTCAAAGCGGCACAAATGACTGAGTGGCGGGATGGTAAGTGGGCTTATTGAGATCGTAGTGAAGGTGGATTCGGCAGCCCTCCGATGAAGCTTATACTTAATTATTTTGGGCCAGAGCACCCATGTGACTTTTTTCAGACCACCACTACAATGCCGATGGATTATACATATATGAAGTCTGTATACGGATAGCAATTTACTTGTAGTTCTTCCAGCATAAAACAAGACGCCTTTAAACTCCTCCAAATCTCATACGAAAACCAATCCCAATTTATTCCACCATTTCCGCCAAGTTCAGCAATTTCGATGGCTCCTTCAGCGATTACTCCCAGTGAGTTTATGGGAAACCCAGGATCTGGCATCACAACTTCTTCGCCAAAGCCCGTCTTATATATTCTTAGCGAATTCCATCCCACCTCAGTGAAATACGCCGAGTCACTCTTCGATTGCGTTCATTATGATAGTCCTCAGGCCCGAAAGTGGCGCATACATGCAACAGCTATCCTGGTCAAAGACTACTATATTACACGTTCAGACCTTGAATTGGCACCCATGCTACAAATAATTGGAAAGCAGGGTGTCGGAATTGAGAAGATTGACGATGTTGCCTGTGCGGAGCACAATGTCAAGATCTTCAATACGCCTGGAGTGAACGCAGGAGCAGTTGCCGAGATGACCCTGGCACTTACACTTAGTGTCGCGCGTAAGATTCCAGATATTTGGATGAGACAGTTAGGAAAGGGTGAAGCCATTCGAAAAGAAACTTGTACTGGTCTGTTGCTAACGGGGAAGACGATCGGGATAGTAGGAATGGGAAATATCGGGCAAGCGGTGGCCAAGATGTTTAATGCCGCATTTGCAGCGAAGATTGTTGTTTATGACAACTACATGCCTGAGAATCCACCATCTTGGAAGGACATTCCTCACACTAGAGTGAGAAGTCTGGAGCAGGTGTTGACAGTGGGGGATGTGGTCACGGTCCATGTTCCTTTGACCAAAGAGACTACAAACATGATTTCTTACGACCAATTTGCGCTTATGAAGGAGACCTCCATCTTGATCAATACAGCGCGGGGTGGAATTGTGGATGAACTAGCACTCATCAAGATTCTGAGGGATGGAAAGATCTGGGGTGCGGGCCTTGACTGTCATGAGCAAGAGCCCCCAACTAAAGAAAAGTATGAAGAACTTTGGACCAGCGGGAATATTGTTGGAATGCCACATATATCTGCTGCAACAGATGAGACGCAGATTGCAACTATAAATGCGGCTATTGATGGTGTGTTCCGATTCGTTACCTCCCCTTCATTCAGTACGTAGGATAATACAAGAATAACCTCACAATTTATGTTCATTTACAAAGTGTCAAACCCAATAAGACAATCCGTTCTGTTTTATAAAACCACCAGGTCAAAATAAGTACATTGATGTGATCCTTTCATCCTATCCAAGCAAGGACAAGTAAGCAATCCATACTTTACAAAAGCTTATGGCCTTTGACATTATAAATTGGCTCAGAAGTCAAAGTTTAATTACTTGTTGAAATACTCAAGTGATTTGATGCACCAATTTGAATTACTTGACGAAGCGCATTGGAGATTGTAACTTATGTGACATATACTAGTTTTGAATTAAAAAATTTATTTGTACCACGTACTCACCAAAAGCCCTCCAAACCCAAGGTAAACTCTTCCAACAAAGGATTTTGTGTCATGTCGTATGAGAAATCGTCCAATGAAGTTGGATTGGCCAGATTCTGGAATTCAAACATTGGATCAGGCCCAAGCAACTGTCTCGCCAAAGGCTCGAAAGTGTTGTCTAGACTTGCACTTGGCCAATCACTCCCAAACTGTTGAGCAAAGCTTGCTTCGTATATGGAATCTTGCTGGTTATTTAGAGACATACCATCCCGTCCCAAGTAATATGGCTGAGGTTGAGAAAGCGTATTTTCGTATAGTAAACTCGACCGTTGGTCACTGGAAGATTGGCTAGCTTTTTCCGGATTTAGTCGCATATCAACACTTTGACCAAATGCCAGGTGTTGCTCTGAAACCGCTGGGGTTGTATTCGCGACCTCCGATTGCTTAATCTTCTCCTGAATACTCTGTGTAATCATTTTGAAGAAGCGAGCATACCTTCCCATCTCCTTTGTTTGTTCTGCCATCCATGTGTGAATTTCTGCACATGCATCAATTGCGGCGGAAGATTCTTGTAGCGAAAACTCTTTGAATGTGTCTGGCTCAAGGTCGGACCATCTATGCGATAGCCAGCTTCTTCCAGGATTAGGAAGCTCTTTCCTTCGGTGGTCGAGCCTGACAAAGACACAGAACATAACACTTAGGCCGCATGATAGCATCAATTGAAGATAACTCCAGCTATAAGTCACTAGGCCACGTTTTCTAAGGTCATTATAGTTGTGTATGATTGCAACTGCAGTGTTGTGGCAAGGATTCAAGAGCTCTTTTGGTGGAAATTTGGTCCTCGAGTAAACGATATCGATCACCGCTCGCACCAAAGTAAGCTTTTCACGCTCGTATAATAATTGAAACCACTGCTGTGTTTGGGCAGGACATTGAGGTTCCGGAAATATAGGACAAGATAATCTCCATGACTTTAGTTCTGCAAAAAAGTCGCGAAAGAGTCGATAGGTCTCTCCGGGCTCCAGTACTTTCTGAAATTTGGAAGTCCCCCGACTTTGAGCAGATTCATCAGGGACGTTGAAGTGCAAAGCACGATGTATGCGACATGCAATCTTTCTTAGCCGAATACAGCAATTGAAGACCGAAATTTCTCCGTTGCTTGAAGAGAGACCTGATAGTGTGACGATTTCATCTGAAGACCAATGGACCACTTGCTCCAAATAATTATCTTCAGCATCCAATGGTAGACCAATATCAATGCTGGAGCTAGTTTCTCGTATTAGTATGTTTTGTATCAAAATTTTCAATGTCTGGTCCCAAGAAAATCACATCAGGCACCAACTCTGATTTAGACAGGAGCTAACACCACGAAAATTGACAAACAGGAGTTACCTACTCTTCAATACCGAATGGACGTCCCAGCGTGATGGAACTAATTCTGTCAAGCATATAACATTCCCAGAACACCCTCCGATTCATTTGCTCCGCCAGTAAGTTTTCTGGGAGCTTGCGTGGATGTTGATGTAGTCCAAGCTCAATACAAATTCGCAGACAGATCTGACATATTTCCCATACGGAACAACCTGTATTCGTCAGCCAGAGGTTAGAGCCCACTTGCATCACATATACCGATGTAGTAGTACAATCCAAAGCGTGCAATGAGTAGAAATCCCTGAATATCTCGAATACTCTCAAATTTCATGTTATTATTAAGACTTCGTAGCGCGGCAGTAAAATATCCAAAGGGATGATTGTCTGACTTCCCTTTCCTGTAAATATCAATACTTGCCAGTGCGAATATCATATTGAGTTGAAAGTAGTCATTCGATTTGATAGTAAGGTCATGACCAGTAGATGACCGTTGGTATATGGTTTCGTAGAGCTGTAATACCACGCTTCTCTGAAGAAATGTGTGTTGAACATGAAACCCAGTAAGACTTAATAATACCCGACTGATAAGTATGAAGTCAAGGAGGGATTAGTTGAAAGGGTTGCGGGCTTACTATGCAGATACCAAATTTTCTCCCTCTGCAGCATTCGGCAAAGCATGAGCCGGATAATCAGTCACAGCAAGCGCAGAAGTGACTTCTTGGGATCCTTGAAGGAAAGAGCCGTCTTTCCAACCACGACTTATAGAGTGCAAAATGTATTGAATGAAACTTAGTAAGTTTCAGCACCATCACAACTATAACCCAAACTGACCTTACCCTGTGCCACTCTCTTCACCGATGAATTTTGGGATATGTCTTGAGCTTGACTTCGTTTGCGTAGTACTGTTTTCATTAAGAGAGTTCGGAGTGGTTGTCTCTAACGCGGCGATAGAATCGATGTCTACCCCTTGTGATTGGAGACTTTCTTGGAGAGTATGGATTTGTTCTTGTAGTGAAAGAATTTGCCTTAAATAATAGAGGCTTTAGCTACTGTATTTGTACTATAGGTACCAACATGGCCGCGATTTGAAGATACGTTGCCCACTAGGACACATGCTAACTTGTCTTTTATAGTCTTCACAACAGAGGAGGGAAGCATATTTACTTGACGATTTATAGTAGATAGTATACCTTACCTTCTGGTGTACTCTTTCCCTGTCGACGAATCTATAACTACGCAGTTCAAACTTGATTTTGTGCAAGGACGACACTTTGGAACATCGGTATCACACTGGTATCTTTTGTGAGCAATATCCTATCAAAAGAGTACCTCGGCCGTAGTTTTGAGACAAACCTTGATTTTTTTCTCCCTGCAACGACTGCATGAGGCGTTTCCTTGCTCTGCAGTCAGCTTGGAAACTCTGGGTCTCTTCCGAGAGGGTTGGTTGGAAGATGTGTTGTTGGAAGCCATTCTGCATTGTCATTGTGCAAGGGCACATCGCATTCCGAAAGTCAAGGCGCTCCTCCGACGTCCAATTATCAAATGAGCGTAAATTATGGAGTAAATATACAGTCGTATTGAGTTTGAAAAGCTCAGACGGATAAGAAGAGGGGAGCATCAGCCGAGTGTATGGTAATGGGATTTCGGATGTGCTCCGACCACTAGCCCGATGTAGGACACTACCCTTATTTCACTCACTGCCGTGCAAGTGCCTTGGCTTAACTTAATGACCTTTCAACACCATCGGGAAGGTTTCCACAGTGTACAGTACTTCATACTGTCGTCATGCATTGGATGTTCCTACAGTTTACGTACCTGAGGCTACATGCAGCAAGGAAACAGCGCGGCGTCACCACCACGGCGTAACCACCACGGCGTAATTTCAGTGTGTCAAAATCATGTGATTTTGGCATTCCATCGATATGGAAAGCTTAAGAACTGTCGCCTGCGACCGGTGCAATAGAAGGAAGCAGCGTTGTGATAGGAAGCTGCCTACATGCTCCCAGTGTGTTCGAGTCCATGCAGATTGTCGGGATGGCAGAGGCGAACGTATAATGACACGCACGAGAGTCGGCGTTGTTCAGCCCAAAGGGTTTGTTGAAGTATTAGAACTTCGTTTAGAGATACTTCAGAAATTGGCTCGCCAACGTGAAGCTATATATTCAACAAACATTGGTAGCCAGATTCAAACCGATGGGGAGCAGGGAACTGCGGGACAACAACAAGATGAAAGACCTGGAGTAAGTCAATGTGCAAATACCGCCACTGAGGCAATTGAGAACGAAGATAGAGAACATAGAACCCACTGCGAGCCGCCGACACGATTGAGTAGTGCCGGTGGCGGCAGTGGGAGCGTAGAGGCGCGGAGCCGGAGACACAGTCCTGAAATTGTACTGCTCTCCTTGAGTGCGATGGCCGAGCCAAATTGTCGTGCTGCTGAATTTTTGAAAGGCATCTCGATGCCAGGAATTATTAGTGCTATCACAGAAAGCTACGGAGGCAATCCCCAGAACACTGCTCGAATTGATGCTTTGTGGGACGGGATTACGAGGAATATCAGACAGTCTACAACTGAGATACCTGAGAGGCTTCAGCTACCAAGTGAAGATGCTATGAAATATGTCAAAACCTACTACGATATTGTTGATTACCGATATCCGCATCTACCGGAAGAAGGAGTCATGCGTGGGATTTCAGCTATCACTGCATCAGAAGATCCAGAGTATGAGGTTACGTTATCACAAGATCCAGCAAAGGTATTCATGGCATACATGGTTCTAGCTATTACTCCACTAGTATCAGATACTTACCCTGTGAGTATGCGTTTCGATGTCCTTCTTCCATGAACTACTTGGGGCAGCTCACACTCCAAGATTCTTAGAGAAGTGGTGCTAAAAATTGTTATCCTTTCGTATTGCTATGTGGAAATATTTTGCTTGCGAAAGATCTGTTTAAGACATATGCTTGGTCAAGATGAATGAGTGGTACAGCATTCACTATGCTCGTCGTTGTGGGTCAGATGGGCTATTGACAGTTCGACGACCCACGATATCCAAATATGAATTGCAATTTGTTTCATTACTTGCGTAATTATTACTAACTGAAGTGTATAGGTTGCTCAGGCTTCTTTCATTTCTATTCACATCCTCTCAAAAGCACTCAAAATTCTTGATAAAGTGTTTCTGCTCGAGGATGGTGTCGATATTATCCACTGCCTGCTCTTACTTGTAATATTTTCCCTTCATAGCTCTGCAGCCGGTTCAACATGGCACTTAATTGGAGTTGCAATGAAGAAGTGCATTGCGTTGGGGTTTCATCGTGAAGTGGCAAAGCTGCGTCGTGATACAACAGAAGAGGATCTCGAAAATAGAAGATGGGCATTTTGGCAATGTTACTTTCTCGATCGGTATGCTCTTGTAAAAGTGGAATTAGGAGGATTCTAACTGATACATATAGCTTGATTTCCTGTGCAATGGATCGTCCCTTTAGTATTAATGATCAAGATATTACTATTTCGGTAAATCAAAGTTAATCATTGTGCATATAACTTGCTTATAAAATTTTAGCTACCCGGAATTCGGTCCCCATTTCCATCACGAACAACTCCTACGCAGCACCGTCAAATACACCTTTACCGATATGGTCTCCTACAATCGAAGATCGCCAGTGACAAAGGAAACCGGCCCTTCTCTTACCACCTAAATCATCTTCTTCACTGGGAAACGAGTGCCCCAGTACATTTTGAATTATACCCCATCGAGCAGGAAGAACATATAAGCTCTTTACTTAATACCCTTTGTCTTAAAGCAATGACTGATCAAATCATTTTCGCAAAGTCGGATACTATTTTATTAGACCGTACGAGTCCGCTAGCAACAGACCCAGGGACAGTCTCCTCAAATACACCAGTCGATGGATCAGCTATCAGTCCAGTACCAATAAATCCAAGAGAGCTTATGTCTTGTGCGAAAGCCGTTATTCAATGTCTCAACAGAAGAAGCATGCAGCGGCGATCAACCCTGTCCTGGATTACGGGCTATACAGCAATTCGCGCCTGTACAGCTCTCATCTACTGTCTAGCGAGCTCCAAAACATACTCAGGGCACGATTTACTGGATGAAATTGAAATACAATCTTGCGGAGACTATGTTGATACTGGGATGGATGTTTTATCAGTTGTTTCAAGACAGTTTCCTATCATGCAAGAATATCGTAATTTGATCGCTAACTTAAAATCTGCCATTAGAGAAAGTTTTCCAGAAAGTAACGCAAGAATGAGGCGAGCAAATCAACTAATGGAGGACGCTGTAGTTGTTGGACCCAATAATATATATGCGCTTATTCGATTGATAGTCGAGAGTATATTTTCATATAAAATGTTATGAAGTATGCATTTACCTTGTGCGTCAGATTGATTATGATATCCGAGTAACTAAGACATCTGTCAGTCAAAATGATAGACGATATATCCAAGCCTTGGTGACTCACGAGGAAACTGTGGTAGTTAAAATGCCATATTAACAGAAAATATCAAATTGTTAACATAAGATTTCAGATTGATGTTACACAAAAAAGCAGCCCATGCAAGGATATAGCCATTTCTTATGCCAGTGAGCCCTTGTAAGTTATTGCTGACAATGTATAGACAGGCTTCCCGTTCCACTGCTTTTCCAATTCCCATGAATAGGGAGCTAAGCGAAGACAATGGTAAATGGTTATCTTAGGTAACGCCGCACCATAGAACCGTTACCTAGAAGTTGTGGTACCACACTAGATTAAATCTGCCTCAAAGCTGACGCAGATAGACGTCGTAAAACGACGGGCAGGGTAAGTGTGAGTGGCGCTGCTGTCGAATCAGATCAGACCCGACACTTTGGTTCACCACCCTGACACTCGTCATCCTCCCCATGCCCAATTTATATACCAGCCAATCTCAAGCGCGTCCGAGACATTTGCTTCCCCGGGCCTAGGATCAGGCCAGGAATGTCATGACACCTCTTACCTACATATCCCAATGTGGTATCGTCAATGTAAGGTGATTTTCTGCTTCCTGTACAGTCGGCCGCAAATAGAACTGCGTAAGATCACAGGCCCGCGCATGGGAGGCAGCGATGGACAGCGCAGAAGCATATATGTTGCAACAAGTGGTAGATGTGGATGTGGATGTGATTGGTAGTTAAGTACGCGGAAGAGAATGTCTGCTATACTGATGATCATTCTTGACTTGGCAGCGGCAACTGTTTGTCCTTGTCACTTCAAAAGTCCTGTGCCTCACACCCCCCGAAAACAAAAGTCAATACTCCACTATACATTGTGAGATGCAGCTATTCATCTGTGATGATCTCAACATTCTCACAAGGTGACTTCTATGATTAGCGTCTGTGCACAGCTCACAATCTACGAGGGGGAAGGGAGGCGGGTTGACAATTGGTGGCCAGACTCTGGAACCCACTATGACCACCATTTATCCCCTATACTACTATTCGGTCGCAAAAATACCTGCAACTATCCCCAGATATCTCGTAGATGCCGGCTTACGGAATGCTCCTGCAAGCTGTGTATCACCCGAGCAACATTGACTGTCGAAGCCATGAACACAAACGTGAGTGGAGATTTACTTCCTATAAGGTGTTCAAGCAGATTCTCAACTGGGACAGAATTTTTATTAGGCTGATTAAGTAAGGGGACCTTGCAGACCTTGATATGCTTAGGTATTATGGAAATGGTGGTTACCCTCCCATTTGATTTCGCCCTCGCTTGGGATGCTCGCTTAGAGGAAAAGGGGGTTCTATTGAGCGCTTGTGACGGAATGCCACCTTCAGGCACACCACAAAAGGACTCTGACACTTGCTAAATAAGTGTTCTTTAACAAATCGTATCTGAGTAGTCTCTCTTGATGAAGAATTAATGGGCCAAAGGGAGCCTCATGTGGAGACATATCGATAGCACAACACCCAGGACGCATTGCCCCATTGCTGCGTCGCCCAGTATATGACAGCATGTGCTCAACAAAGCCTCACCGTATATCCTAACATTTGTTAGGCTGTATTCTCGGGTTTCCGAGTTTGCACGACAGGAACACGTATGGTGACATGTTCCGCGGAAAGGGTTTCTCCTTCGGCTAAATGTCTTGGCTTGCATGAGTTAGAGGGGTGGGGAGGACAAAACACCAACAATTTTGGGTGAAGACCAACAAGTTTGGGTGAAGTTGTACAATGCGCAGCCTGCACCTGTTGGTGTTTGTATGGTCAGCATGTGCCACATTGTGCATTGGGTGTATATCACTTGACTCATGAATATTCAAGGGTTCGATGCATGAAATGCATGTCAGAGTTCCAGTTGTTGGTACTTGGTGAGATTTGTTAACAAGGGAAAAAGAACCTAAGAGAGTTCCGGTGAGTCTTGCTGTGATGTAATCAAGGTTTGAGCTGCCAAGTCTTGAGATCTGACAGAGAATCACCTTCAATCTGCTATACATATGCTAGTCGCAATATAATTTTGTTGTCGAGAAATTTATGACCATATCCAGCCTGGTAGCAGCCTGTGCCAGGTATACTTTGCTCTATGCCGAAAAGACACCCGTTGTGTTCAGAGTGTGGTATCACAAACGTCAATCAAATTTCAGTCACGCAAAAAGCAAGATGAAGATAGATAGTCGAAATCCAGGAGCCAGGAAACCGGGAATGGATGTCGGGCTCTTGTCCTTCGTGAGCGTTGCACGAGGTCACGCACATGTGATATTCCAAGGAATACTTGCCTGTAGCACCTATCACAAAACTTGCCGACGATTCTCATTTTAACGTTCCAAAGAAGTCACCTGCAGGTAGCAATGATATTGTAGCTTCTACCTAGGCAATCGAATGGGTAAAGTTTTGCTAGGAAATGTTGCAAATGTTCGACAAAAGGGATGGACAGTCCAAGTTATGGTTGTGCAAGCCCTAGTTTGTGGGCTGATGCCCAAGAGGTACTCGAGCGTTAAACCTTAATGGACACAACCGTTAATTTAGGGGCCCTATGTAGAAAGTTTGCGACTTGCACAGTAGTACAGTAGTACAGTAGTACATACAATTACTACCGCATCGGTGGCTATGAACGAGTGACAAGGGCGGAAATAAAACAAATAAAAAAGCCAAGGGAAAAACCCCAAGTTAAGCCCGACACGAGTTGCTGTAGTCTGACTGGTTAACATCTATTGAGATTCACACGGATTCTCTTGATAGAGTTTTCGGGCAGGGGGATCATGAGATCCATCAATATGAGATTCATCAAGAAGTTATCGACATCGAACTCACAGAGCCAACCAGTGGGTGTAGGCTTGAACCATGTTTTGACCAAGTCACTCAGTAGATTGCGGTACATGAGAAACTCGAATCTAGGAAAGATTAGGTAAGTCAGAAAGCGCCAACAGCCAACAGCCAATCCTGAAACTGATCTCGTATCTAGTTATTGTAAATTTGGTAGGTGCTATGACATCTTCTTCTTCTAGAGACTGAATTTAAAGGACCAACACGTTTTGACATCAAAACACCCAATGATCGAATCAGGACCCTTGCCACATCCAAATTAGCCGACCCGACAGTTTGGTTCATACATTAAAATGCCAACTTTTGCTGGAAGAGAATGTTTCAATCCAATGACATGGGGCCCTGGTGCTGGCACTGGCATAGTACTAAGTAGGGATTGGCAGAGCATTTGTTTCGGCGGCAAGTGCGGTATTAAAGCGGTTCTGCTTGGATGGCCGCTGGGAATTTGAGGCTAGCGGCTCAGCCGTGAGTTGAACTTGTACAGTATTATTGCTGGCGACTTGCCATACGAGGCCGAGGCAGGCTGGGAGATCCGTCTATGGGCCGTATGAAAACATTGTCATAAATTCTACTAGTGCAGAGCACCGTCTAACCAAAATCACGGAAACCTCAGAATATAGCATACTTATTTGGAACCTGATTGGTTACCGGCTGTACAGAAGTCTAAAAGCCGAAAGTGCCTCACCGTTTCGAATGATTGGCACAGGTTGGGGTCAAAGAGGATGAGGTGAGATCGTAATATGTACTACATATGTTGGAACAAAGTGCCTTGATAGGGTATGGATGCCGCGATGAGCGGTGAAGAATACCGAGGAGCAAAGAAAGTTGGAAAGTGCTGGACGTCGGGAACACATTTATCGATCTGGTAATCTATGGTGGCTGCCCACTTCATCCCGAATGTCAACAGTTTCAAAACAAAAATAGTGGCTCCAACAGTGTTTTGTCTTGATTCCAAATCCATTTGGGGCTTCAAGTCTTACAAACATGAGATGGTTGCAATGCTTTGTTCGTTGTTCGGTACATTCAGGGCATTGTTGGGTTGGGTCTTCAGCGTGGTTGAAGATGTACGTACCCAAGCGCAAGCCGGAAAGTAGGAGAGGGCAGAACCTCGTTCACTAGACTACCATGCTTGCATGGTACGCTAAGAAAGTAGGGCTGTTGGAACACAGGGGACTCCAAAGCGCCGACAAGCGGAGTCAATGTCCCAAATGCATGGCTATAAGGGAAATAACGGAAGAAACCCAAGCCTGATTCTTGTTCTTCCCTAAACAACAAAGTTAGATATGTAGCTCCTGTATCAAATTAGAAGTTGAAGATGATCTCTTCCTAACATTCGTGGAACGAATTTGGGGGAAGACACGGTTAAAGGGGGAGGTAAACACAAAGTGCTCTATGTGGCCAGAGCACTCACTTGCAAGCTCTTTTATCCCCATGATGAGGACATATGTGCATTGGGTACGACGAAAATGCAAGTCCAGATTCCCGAAAACGCCAAAAGGACGTTGGCAACCCATCTTATAAAAACGGCAGGGCTTACAGCTTTGACGTCCCAAACTGGCGGTTTTCTTCAAGACTTCTAACAGGCCACGTTCCCTAGTCTATCCGTAACTACTGTATGGGCATTTCTAAAATTGAAGCGAAGTGGGCCAGCTGGGCCGGGCCTATCCCCTTCGGCTGGATGATCAGGAGACGTGGCGTATTGTAACTTGTACCACCTACAGTAAGAAAGAGGCCTGGCAAGAGAGGTGTTCTGAGGTTATACTGGTTGAAGGTGTCGGAGCCCACCTATTTCGTGTGATGTAGTGTTGATCTTTCTGATATTGTTTACAACTCCCAGCATGCCAATAATGGAAGTCAAGCAGTACTTGACTCGTTTGGGGAACTGTGCCGAGCATTGCAATTCCCTGGCTAACGTAATGATTGCATTCTTTTTTGGTTAACCTGACAGCTTTCTCCATTTCTCGTCTCTTGGTCTACTTCTGTGTGGTTTTGCTGGGTTGGCGCTGGTTTTGTCTAAATCTCTGTACCTATACTGGTGCATATAGCTCGACACAGCTCGGCCCTGAGTTCAAGAGAAGCACTAGAGCACACAGTATGACTTTGAGAGTGCTCGTTAGTGGCATATCATCCCGTGCCAATGAACCGCCATTTCCTACTTATTAAATACCCAACTCGATGGAACTGCCAGTGCCAGTGCCAGTGCCAGTTCCCTGGGCCTGTTACTCTACGGTAAGTAAGAACTCATATCCACATCCTGGGGCTTACCTGGGAAACCCACAAATGCATCTCCTGGCGTAATAACACCCCATCTAATTTTCCGATACCCCAGGAGGCAATCAGCTGCAGTGAGCGAACCCCTGTGCTGTGGTACCGGCCACGCCACCAACAGCCCTCTGGAATAGCTGCTCCGCTACGGAGCATATCCTGGAAACAGCCCCTGGCCCTCAAGCCGTCGTGAAGTCCTGCAACAGATCATACTTTGTAAACACACCAAACATATTGTGGGGAGAAGGGGGACTGACGGCCTGCATTTTGGTAGCCGGGAGGAAGTTGATCTCTGGGAGAGTGTTCGAAGGCTGTGGCGCTGTCCGAGTTCCCAGCCGTGTTGGTCAAATGTGGTGTCTTCTTACTATTTAAAGGCAGGATCCAGCCTGTTTCGATGCACCATGAACTTCTGAATTCTGAATTCTGAATTCTGAAAAACCTTCTTCCACCACTATCCACTATCGACCTGATCAAGCGTAACTAGTGCCGCCGTACTCAACCCCCTAGGTCGTTGCTTTCCATAAAGAGGAACTCTCGCCGCGGACTGCTCAGATT
>Ga0247734_1000295_pt1 | contig 44349 bp, 40 predicted proteins | sample UWRJL103311B2_FD_180933 | JGI IMG/M metagenome (GOLD analysis project Ga0247734, IMG submission 180933) | Plant litter microbial communities from Arlington Agricultural Research Station in Wisconsin, United States - UWRJ-L103-311B-2 | ecosystem: Environmental > Terrestrial > Plant litter >...
GAGGGGCTTGCACCCCAACTGTGACGTCCGGACCTGCTGCCACCCCCGCCGTCTTTACTGGCGCAGCTGACTCTGCGAAGCCTGCCTTGGCTCTTGTTGTTCTTGGTGTCGTTGCGTTTTTATAAGTAAATGAAGTTTGGAATGGGAGACGATCCAAGGGGGTGGCACGTAATAATAATAAAAGGATTCAAACCCGGCGTGTGGCGAATAAATGTGGGATTCTTTCTAGATGTCAATTGAGATTAGATGAAACTGGCGTTATATTACCTAATAACTATTATTTCTTAGCTTAGATTATAAGTTATTACACTTAATACTCCTAATTCATGGCACTTGAATAAACCTCTCTGCTACTTTCATGTTTTAGTGTTTAATTTATTATTATATTCTATGCGTTCAAATATATTATCGCGAATAATGCTACAACTAGGAAGAATAAAAACCTATAACATTTGTCGTGTAAAATGCAATCTGAACCATTATCCGGTGTAAGATAACACGTGACTACTGATAGGACTCCGTCGCCCTTTCCTTTAGACGTTTAGCTAGCTACCTTTAAGAACGAACGGACTCTAAGGAGTTAGAGAATCAGACACTTATTACCATTTTGCAGACTCACATCGTGATCTCCGATAACTACCCTCTACCTGTTGAATCGCTTAGCCTAGTGGTAAACTTCTCCAACTACTAGCCCTGGCATCCTGCTACTCTCATAGAATACTCTTTTAAGATATTTCAAAGTTCATTGACCTTTTTGAGCCACCTTGATTTCTTGTTAGATGGAAATCTATAATATCCGTTTTTAATAATTCATATGTAATAATATTATATTAACGACTATAAACGCTGGTGATTAGGAACAATCGTTCTAATATTCTTTCTCTCTTTAAAGTTCTAAATAAATGAGTTTGATCCAAATATATATATTATATACTAAACATAAGTAGCGAAACAGAAACCCTAAATAGGATTGTGGTTATATGCGTCATTCAAACTAAACATAAACTTGAGAGCCACCCCTAGTTGCACTTAGACTCTTTGTTACACTATTTTAGTATTAGCTTAAGCCTTTTCGGGGAGTTCAAAATCATTCATGACAAACAAATAAGGCAACAAAGTACATTATATATGTAATTGGGGTTTGAAAATAGAATTCCGCACGTTATTTTTTATTGCTCTTCTATTAGTATTTAATTAAATATTTATCAAAATGCTTCATATACATATATATTACTCTAAAACCTGAAGGAGGAAAAACTGTTTCTATAATGTTTAAAAGAAATACTAAATAAAAATAACAGCTAGAAATTTGTTAAGTTAATTAGTAACTCGTAGACTGGTGGATATAAAACTTTGATAAGAAAGGGTTTAGTGCAAGATAGCTCTTTCTTTTGTTTCAGAAATATACCAAGGGATGACAAATTCCACACGCTGTGACCTTGAGGAGTAAGGGTACGCTAGAGGATAGACTGGAGTTTATTGGGAGGCTTTTATAAGTAATACGCTAGCTTAGAGACAAATTCAAGTCCATAGGGCAGAGCAGGAGTGTATATGGAGGACATGGTGAATGGGAATGAAGATATCATTAAAGATTATCCTCGTATACACCCCTAACAAGTATGGTAGTTTCCTATGTTAAGAATCAAGTCTATCAGATGTTTTAAATTGAAGTGACAAGATTCGAGGCACATCAGTCCTAGAGATTCATGTTTGAAATCAAATCCTTCACCAAAGGCCGTGGATCATGCCATGCTTGATAATCACATAACCTGGGTCAGCCAAAAAGAAAGAACTAATAGACACGTAGTAGTAGATATACTTTTATAAAGGTCACTAAGTATAGAACAAAGTATGTAGAACATTAGCCAGTTATTGGAGATTTCTTTAAATATAATAATACGAAAGTTTAAAGAAGAAAAATAAGACCACATTAAAGTCATTTAATATTTTCTCATTTTAATTCCAACGTCTTACTAAAATCAAAAAGAACATGCATCTTGTATTAGCGACCTGATAATCTTAGCACCATCTCCGCGTACAATCGTAAAGTGATTCGAGACCATGGCTCTTTCGATCTTAATCTCACCCTCTATCAATTTATCCCAACCTCTAGTAGTAAAATCAGTCTTATTATCCATTAGGAAGCCAATGTCTCTATTCTCCTCTGGAGTCAGTAAGTGCCTGCCCGTGAACCCAGCTAGGTTGTCTGTTCCTTGGGCTGCCCATACTAGATACGTTTTTGGAGATTTCCCTGGTGGCATTGGGTTTGCAATGAAACCACGAAGATTGTTGTTCACCATCTGGAAATGGTCCATTAGCCAGGACGGCAGTGGCCTATCCTGTACGATTCCGCCAGGTTGATGGATCGTCCTCCAGTAATCAAAAAAGGCCTGAGGAAGCTTTCCTAAGCCAACTGGACATGGCGCATCAATAAGGACGAGCGACTTAACCTCCTCCCCAGCAGCGAGTACTAATTGTGTTGCGACGTAAGCAAAAGATCCACCAGCAGACCATCCACCAAAGTAGTAAGGGCCTTTTGGTTGTCTTCGACGCACTTCTGCTAGTAGTATCTTCGTGATGTCTATAAAGCTGCCTTCCATTTCTTTGGGTTTGGTCATGTATGGACAGTTCATAGCAACTAAAGCAATATTTGGATGGATCCGGGGAATATTCATGTACGACGTAGCCGAACCCGATCCGTCGGGAAACATGAAGATAATTTTTGTATTCGGACCTACAGTACCCTGAAGAAGAACAGATGTAGATTTCGGTGGGGATTTCTTCAGCGCTGCTTGCTTTTCCTCCTCTGAATCCTCTGAATCCTCTGAAATGGCACTTGCTGGCGTTGATGGCCCCGAAATCTTTGGCGAGTCAGACCTCTGTGAAGTTGTTTCGGAATCATCCATGGAGGAAGATGTAGTTTGACCCCTTAAAAATGATTTTATGTCACCAATAGAACTTACTTCTGCGAAGAACGTGGGTTGTAAGTCAAGATCTAGTTCTTCACGGAAGCGGCTAGCAATGACCAAACATAAGAGAGAGTCAATGCCAATATTGGAGAGTAGATCATCGTCCTTCAGTTCGGTCAAAGCTATTCCGGACTCCTCTGCAATTATAGAAATAGCTTTGTTCGATTTTGATTCGTCGAGTGGTTCATGTCTATCGTGTGTAAAGGAGACAGTAGACACTTGGCGTTCAGAGAGAACGGTAGATTGAACCGATGGTGGGACTGGCTCTTGGTCATTAAAGAAAGCCTTGATATCTCTAATAGAATTTATCTCTGCAAAGGAGGCAGGCTGGATGTCGACGTGCAACTCTTCGCGGAAGCGACTTGCAATAACTAAAATAAGAAGGGAGTCGATACCAATATCGGCGAGAAGATCGTCCTCTTTGAGCTCGCTCAAAGCTATACCAGATTCCTCTGCAATAATGGATAGAGCGCTTTGAATCTTTACAGAATTATCTCCCGCCTTGGGTTGTTGAAGAGGTTTGGGAGCATCATGTTGCTTCGTGGATGCGACAATCGAAGGTATGGGGGTTGTTCGCGCGTCTCCTTTCGGTTTGAACATAACATCCATAAGGCGACGTGGTACACGTTGAACTCGGACACCCCGGATGGAACCCATCAAGCTGTTGTTCTTGAGTATAGCAATATCTCCAACAGAGACATCCTTATCTTTTGTAACCATCTTCACGTAAGTTTCGAACTCCTGGTCAGCCGTCAAAGCATCATCAAGGAAAACACTGTCCCAACCACGCACTACGTAAACCTCCTGACCAAACTGTGAGTTCTCATTCGCATTGAGAACAAATGTCGCTAAAGACAAGATGCCGTCGAATACACACGGATGAATCTCAAATTCTCCTGGCAGTCGATTTTGCGGGGCGAGCGAGACTAAGGAACTAGCTTCTAGGGTTGTGGAATTCAAGAAGCATTCCTTGACTGCTTTGTGAGATGCGTCGTAGTGCGCAAGTGAAGCGACCATCCTATAAGCCATAGACATTGTGAAACGCTCAGTGATACCAGACATGACATTAACCTTCAAAGATGGAATAAGGACCGATGTTGAGCCCATAGCTTGGTGGAGAACCTTCTGTTCATGACTGCGGTCTCCAAACACAACTGTGGCTTTGCAATGAAGTTTTCTCGAGTTTCCCTCGCCAGAACTTATTTGGAAATCAACCTTCTTCCGCTCCCAAGTACATTTCGCATCAATTTCAACAATCTGAGAATTCAGTGTGTCACTTACTATCAGCGACTCCTGCATGTCTAGATCGTTAACCAAAATGGCGATGTTGGAAGTATCATTCGAAAAACAGTTCAAGATTGATCTTGCCATAGACATCACCATTTCCGCATAGACAGACTGCAACATATTAGCCCTGAAGGTAACCATATTATATCAAAATGACTTACTCCAACACAAACAGCAACTCCATTGACTCTGTGACCTGCTGCTACTGGCTTAAGACTCTTAGACTGCAGATCCGACTGCACAATCACATGAACCGATTTGTCCTATAAACTATGTTAGAATTCAAAAGATCTCGGAAATTTAATAGAATACAAGACGCACCTCAAACTTCGCAGAGACAACTTTCTGGCAGCAGGTTGTGTTCAGTTGCAGGCGGGACTCTCCAGATGCCTTGATCTCAGGCAACGGTTCCCCCTTCCGCAACGACCAGTCGTGAATGTATTGCAACCAGTAGTTTTTAAGGTCCCAAGCATAAGAAGGAATTTGGACAACTGAATGATTGTAATCTCGATGATACTGAGACCAGTTGACGTTACATCCCACGCGATATGCTGATGCAATACTGTGACTTAACACTAACCATGAGTCTTTGTTTGGCTCAAACGAAGGGTTGATTGTGAGAGGCTTCTCAACCGCACGCTTAATTAGTCTGGAAAGAACCAGGCTCGGGCCAATCTCTATGATATGACTTCGATCCTCAAGAATGGACGCAGACTGTGCAGCACGGTTTGCACCGACCAAGTCGACAGTTTCGCGGCATTGTCGCAATAGGTAGTCTTTTCCTATTTCATCCTCGGCATTGATTACCCTAGAAAGGAGAGGACTTATAATGGGTATTGTTGGAGGCCGGAATGTGATACCATCTAAAACTTTTAGAAAGTCATCCATTATAGGCTGAAGCTGATCAGAATGAAAGGCGTATGGAACACTGATCCGGTGGCACCTGATGCCCCGAGATTCAAACTGCTGGGCGCAAAGATCAATATCTTCGTTACCTCCACTGACTACCGTTTCGTTTTCACTGTTGATACAAGCAATCTCAACAGCAATGCCGTCCAAATTACTAACAACATCTTGCTGCGAGCTACGAATTGCTAGCATCGAGTGTGTTCCTGCTTTGCAGTGAGAAGCTAATAATCTGACGCGCTGCCCACAAATCCAGAGAACATCGAAATCCGACAGAACACCAGCGTAGTTCAGCGCGGCATATTCACCTAGGCTATGACCAATGACTGCAGTAGGTACAATACCCCAGCTTGTCCACAAACGAGCAAGGGCTATTTGAAGAGAGACCTGAGCTAGCTGCACGATCATGGGGGATGCTCCTTTAGCCGTCTCCCCAGAACCTTGAAGGTAAGGAATAACAGAGCCAAAACCTTGCTCTTGTACAATTGTATCGAGGCGATTGAGATCCATGCGGAATTTCGAATTCGTTTCATAGAGGTGTTTGGCCATTCCAGATTGATTAGAACCTTGTCCAGAGAAAGCGAAAATAGTCTTAGGCGGTCCCCGAACTCGCTGAGGAGGGTTTGCGACATCTTTCTCGAGAAGTTTACTCAATTCCTCGATCGTTTGGGTGACATATGAAATCCGAAAGTTATAATGAACCCGCCTTGCTGTTGTTGTATAGGCTAAATTAGGGAGAGACAATAGATTATCACCGCTGTGAAGGAATTGCATCAAGGACTGAAGATTACCTTCTAGTGCAGTTTGGGACTTCGCGGAAACAGTAACAACATGGGCGGGGCGAGTATCGGAGCGGTCATTTTTCGTAACACGCGAAGGGGCATCTTCAATGACAATACATGAATTTCCTCCAGCTGCACTAAAATTGTTGATAACAACTTTTCTAGATTGGTCCTTTCTAACCCAAGGAGTAGGTTTCTTGGCAATCATTATGCGGCGTTCTTGAAGATCGGGGGGGAAGCTCTGATTGATTTTCGTCTTGATTCCACAATGAGGCGGGATCTCGTTCTTTTGCATCATCATCATTGTTTTGATGAGAGAAGTCACTCCAGAAACAGACTCGCCGTGGCCCACATTTGCCTTTACAGAGCCAATATACAAGTCGCTGTCACGACCACGTGGATCACCAGCCGGCCATGGTGCAAATGTCTTAGATACAGAGATCATTTCTCTTCCGTCTCCGGCTTGTGTGCCAGTTCCATGCATCTCGACGTAGCTTACATCATTTGGATGAACTCCTGCAGTATATAAAACTTGAGAGAGAAGGGCTTGTTGAGCTCCAGCGTGTGGACGTGTAATAGAATCAGCCTCTGCGGAGTGGTTCGTGCCTGCTGAAAGAATGCAGGCGTGGATAGGATCGTTCTCAGCTTGAGCATCTTCAAGGCGTTTTAAGACAACGATTCCAACACCTTCACCACGACAGTACCCATCTGCCCCGTCGTCAAAGGTCTTACAATTTCCAGTCCGAGACAAGAAGTGGCCTCGGTCAAGACCAGCTGTAACATCTGGATTCGTCAAGACATTGGTACCTCCAACAATGGCTGTATCGATTTCCTTCCTCCAGAGAGCGTTGCACGCCAGATGAATTGCAGCAAGGCTAGAGGAGCACGCCGTATCAATGCTAAAACTCGGACCGCAAAATTTGAAGTAGTAATTTAACCGGCCGGGGATAAAAGCGCGATTTCCCCCTGGGATGAAATAGAAGTCAATGTCCTGTGCGCTATTTGTCTCGCACCAATCATTACTAGTACATCCAATGAATACCCCAATCCGGCTTCTCATCGTGGAAGGAGTTGCATCTGGAACGAGTCCAGCCATTTCTACAGCCTCATATGCGCACATAAGAGCAAGCCTCTGTGCAGGGTCCATTTGAGGCGCTTCGCGAGGTGATATGCTGAAAAATGATCGATCAAAATGACCTGGATTATTCAGCCAGCAACCGTAGGGCATTGCGCTAGTGTTCTTCTTTTTCAAGCTCGGATCAACATGAGTTTTCACATCCCATCGTGTTTCGGGTGTTTCTGAGTGGGTATCAACACCGCCATGAATGATATCCCAGAAAGCCTGAAGATTGTCTGCTTTTGGAAATCTGCCAGAAAAGCCTGTAATTGCAATCTTTTCTTGTCTCGGATGAGCAGACATAGAAGCGCTGCGTGAAATTATTTTATCATCCACCAAATGTACGTCACAGCCGTTGTTGCGGAGCATATCCATCAGCTCCACTCCGCAAGTTGTACCGATTGAAATAATTTCGACGAATTTGTCGGTCATAGATAGCACCGCATCTTTAACGGAACCCAAGATGTCGTCTAATATTAGAGGTTCTCTCAGGAAAGCATTCACAGCTGTAAAGAGAAGTGCCCTCAGGTTCTTTGGAGGCGTAGGCTTGCCATCCAAATGCGAAAGTAGCGTGCATTTCGAACTCACATCTGGTATCCTTGATGAGAAGGACCCGGTGATGCGCTCGACATCATTTTCTGAAAATAGATGCGATCCATGGTATGGGGCATAGAGCGGCAAACTTGCCGCTTTAAGGCTGTGTGAACTGACGAACTCCTGCAGTAAAGTCGGAATCCCCGTGACACAAATCGAATCTTGCGATTCGCCGGATAAGTATAATTTTGACCATATAGGTAGGTGCTTAAAAAGTTCGTTAGTGTTTAGATTTATCTTGAAGTGGAACTTTCGAGACTAACCTTCTGAGAACAAAACCTCTCAAGCTGCCGTAGAATATTAGTTTTCTCATGTTTAGTCTCGATCTTGACACTCCAAGACAATAGCGTTGCCTTTTCGACGCTGATTTGTTCCCGGATGTGAGCCGCAAAGAGTCCAGCACGGAAGCTGATTAGAACACATTCCAAGGCAACTGGAAGGAGTTCCTTGGGCTCTGGGAAGCAACTCACAGCTACTGCTGCAAGTAAACCTGTGCCAAAACCAAAGGTGATTATATCAGTTGAGCTGGATGGCCCAAGTTCAGAGTTCTGCTGACTGTTTCCCAGTTAGTTAGCCTCTGAATATAGGCAGTCAAAGCATCTTACCACAAGAAGAGAGCGAAATTGTGGATAGAAGATAGAGACAATTGTATTGCAGGGTGAAGATGTTCTAAATTCTCAATAGCTAGGAGATCTAGAAGACTGGTGAATGTAGGAAAATATTCTCTCTGTGACCAATCCAAAGTCTGGATCTCCTGGCGAAGAGAAAGAGCTGCTTGGTCCGTAAACGAGTTCAAGGTAGGGTTGCCTCCTACCATCAGAAGCTTTCTAAGATCTTCTTTAGGCTGGGTAGTCTGATCGCCAAAGAGATAAAGTGATAGTGGAGCACTCATGTTGAAAGTCTTTCTAGTGGAGAAGTTTGCCCGTTACTAAGTTTCTTGGGTATCATATCATAGGAGTAAGACCGTCTGTCTTATGGTCTTACTGAGAGTTTATATACTTAATAAATGTCTAAACGAGTTATCTCTTACCGCAGTCAGTAATACGCCCCTGATTTGCGATAAGTCTTCCATCATCTAGCAAAAATTAATCCGGTAAGATATTTATTAACCCCTACAAACTATTAAAAACGCTCAGCCAATAACTTATGCCTGTATAATCTATTCAGGTAAAGATAGAATGCCATATGCTAAGCCTAGTTGAGTATTATTTACTATAAGCTGTTGTCTTATTAGCGCAAAAACTTTCTCAGTCACAAGTTGGTGCTTGTCGTCTTTCATGTGGCGTTGCCAACTATCGAATAGCAAGACCAAACATTCCCATGCTCTAGGCAAAACCATATTTGAATTGCTTATCGTGAGAAGCAATGAAATGTCATCATTTCAGTATTCCTCTAGATTCACAGTGGGTGTGATGTTAATGATACATTCTGCGAAGCAAACTAAAGCGGCATTGGTTCAGACGTAATAGTGCATAGTAGAAGCTTTCCCCCTTAATGAATAGGACCAAGACGATCAGAGGCTATGCCACGTGGATGTTCGACGCTGACGGCATATGGAATTACGAACCCGTTCGTCTGTGACTTCCGCTGGACCCAATCAGCCAAGTCCTGTGGCTACAGCTTCGTTTGCGTCTCAGTGGGGGTGATCTGCAATGCTTAATCTCATAAATCCAGCTATTTCTTCTATTTCTTCGGTCTTGCCCTCTGGGTGAGTTTAACTGGCAAAAAGAATAACGTTCCGCTGCAAGCTTTCGGAGGCACAACGTTCCATCAACAGGTTTCCCGTGTTTCCAAGACATGATTGCAGTTGCGTTGCCTTCTTGAGCCGATTCTAGAAATGGCTAAGCTGATCATAGATATCATGTAGCCTTCACATGCTGTCAATCCAAAGTTTGGAAAGTCCAAATGCAGTTCAAAAAGCGAGTGACATCCTTGCCTGTTGTCAATCTCGATAGGGCGCTGCCTCCCCGCAACAAGCCTTACTTGGCAGGCTTACATTCAACCCTGTCATATAAGCCTCCACGGGCCAGCTTGCCCGCAGGTGTTTTATCTATTTTTCCACCTACTCATCCTAGTAATGACTGCAGGGCAGTTCTCTAGGCAATGAGGAGTAATTCTTGGAGGTTCGGAGGCGGTGTAATTCATGACCGATTGTGTCTTCCTTTTTAAGGCAATCAATGCTACATCGAGAATGATTACTTGCATGGCAATATCTATGCAGTGAGCAGTGATAAGCTAAAGGTTCGGACGCGGCAAGGTCAATGCCCGAATAACGATTATCTTTTCGTAAATGAGATGTCACTTAAGTATCCTGAAGCTTTAACGTCTTGCTGAAGGTACTATCTAGCAGCAATTGAGCCTTGACAATTTCTCGTTCCGGATCATGGCCAAGCAAAACCCACTTGAAATCGGAGTTGTTGGTGGAGGTATTTCCGGACTATCTGCAGCTATTGCGCTCAAGAGAGCAGGACATAAAGTTGAGGTTAATAGTTTCTTATTCTTTTGTTCCATTAACCATCACGTCTAGCACTCAGATACAGTAAGCTGACATACAGATCTAAAGGTTTTCGAGAAAAGCTCTTTTTCGAATGATGGTATTACGCTTGCAATCGCGCCTAATGCCGGACTAGTATATGATAGTTGGGGATTTGATCTGAAAGAGGTGGGCGGTGTTGAAGCATTTCAGGTATGTCTAAGTGGTGTCAGAGTTTGTCAAGATTTACCAGAAACGACACTCCGTAGAATCTTCATAGGTTGACACTAAACAAGGTTCGACATGTGGACGGAGTTACAGGTGAAACATCTTGGCAGATTTCAATGCGAGATTGCCCTGAGAAATATGGCGCAAGGTTAATATTCCTTCGCCATGGAGACCTTCATGCTGGCCTTGTCAAGCATCTAGGCGCGACCGAAGGTCTTCCAGTCAAATTTAATCTTGAGACAGATGTTACTGAGTTAGACTGCGAGGAGGGCACTTTGACGACATCAGATGGCACAATTTTTAAGAAAGATCTCATCATCGTAGCTAATGGACTGGGTGTAAGATCGGACCTCAGACCCAAATAGCCATGTTTCTTCAGCTAACATATTGAACAGTGCCGTTTTCTGAAATCTATCACAGGAGATGACTGTCCACTCATCGATACTGGTCTTTCATTCTTCCGATATCTTGTCCCTGCTGAAGAGATTTACGAAGACCCCGAGATTCAGCCGCTGTTCAAAGATCAAGACGATGAAATTTGCTTCTTTCATAACCTTGCAGTGCAATCTTCGATTGTGACGTACCTGTGTCAGAGTCGCAAAACTCGTGCAATCAACGTCTTTGCACCAAGGGCGGCTGCTGGAGAGGATGGCAAGTCAGGCAAGATGCTCTCAGCACTCCACCAGTTAAGTTCGTAAAAGTCTAACGAATAGAGAAGACCGCAGCGCCCGTGTTAGCCAATCAGCGTTGTTAAACATAGCTAAATCTTTCGCTCCAAGTATCCAGTCTATAGTACGGTGCGTTGTTTTTTATTTTTCTTATTGTGTGTAACTCAATTCTCTGACTCATCTTTAGGAAGGCTCCAACAGATGGAATATTCTCGTATCCCCTCATGATACGAGATCCATTACGGAAGTATGTGAACGGTAAAGTCGTCGTCATTGGTGATGCTGCTCATGTTATGAGACCGGTGCGTCATGATGCAAATTCCTCCCTATACTTCGCACCCATTCTTACATTTAAGTCCAGCAACAAGGCCAAGGCGCTTCAATCTCGATTGAGTCAGCTGGATGTCTGGGGATTCTCTTCGATGGAATCGGAGCAGATGATGTAAGTACCCGGCTTCAGCTTTTTGAGACTCTTCGCCTTGCGCGTTGCGGCCCAGTGCATGTGTTCTCAATCATGCCACTTGGGCCCGATGGCTATGCATGGATGGTAGAGAAAATCAAGCCGTTTTGGGATTCTACAAAACCACTGCCCCCCCCTGGCTCGAGGCCACTCTCGCTGCCATTCAAGGACTTCATATATGGCTACAATGTGATCAAGGAGACCAAGCAGGCACTTGCAGATCAGCAGGCCACAAGATAGGACGAAGACTAATGGCCATTGTTACTGCGGTCAGGTTCAGGATGGAGTAATACACAATGGCATTGCTGGAAATTCTCGAAATTTCAAATGCTAGAAATGATTCCATAGTTCTCAGTCAAATATATTTTATCATTGTTACGGAGATGTTTCCGTTCGTCTTATCTCATTGGCCTATAGACAATAGTGACTTGAATATGTAATTCCACTTTGTGCCCGTGTGGCGTCTCAGTGTGTCAGTCTTGCCCGCTGCGGAACGGTCCGAATTATGCCAATAGTATTCACCTTGCTTGTCTGCTTACTTATCTGATTATGTAAGTACGTATTGTTTTGATGTCCTATCAATCTCCCAAGTCACTTCATTATCGCCAATTAAGCTGTCTTCGCAAACGAAGGCTATCAATGCACAAGGACGCAGAACAAAAGAACGTGCATGGCTAATGCTCTTGCTTAGAATTGAATCAGATATATTTGAAACTAGCGTATATTGAAGTTCCCCTTCTTTCATCCCTTCTTCAGATTGATGTTAACCCTCCATACATTTTGAAGCTGTCTTTAATAAACTTCCAGTTTCACTGGACGATGAAGCTGAGAATTGGCATGCAACTTCCAGGCGGCGTGTATGCAGATTCGAACACGAGCCTCGAGTCGCCCGCTGTGACCAATTCTTTCCACTCATTCAAGGTGCGGTACCTGCAGTTGTAGTAGAGCAGCATCTGAAGATCTACAGCTCTGTAATACCTTTCAAAGGCCGTGTCTGGGATAGGCCCATCAGTCTGGATGTAATCCATAATGAGGAGTCGATTGCCTCGCTGCAATGCAGGAGATAGTGCTCCAATAATCCGTGCCGCATACTTATCAGAATGATTAAGGAGTGTTTTGCGGAAGAAGTAGGCATCTGCAGATGTCTTTTGTGGCTGAAAGAAATCATGAACTTCGAAAGTTACTCTACCGCGGAGTTCCTCGGGAACTGCGGTGGTTTTTGGATCTTTGGCCATTGCCACCACATCTGGTCTGTCCTGTACGATCAATTTGAGCTTGGGTGCTGCTTGAGCGATGGCGACGGCACAGTAGCCGATATGACCGCCAACGTCAATCACTGTCCCGCTTCCAAGCAAGTCCCAATTGAATCCGGCTTGAATGTGCTTGACTGAGGATGCAGGTTGTTGAGAAACCTGTCGAATAGTTACTCCAAAGCGCTTTTCCCTCACGGGATCAGCAGGAATAAACTGGTAGAATGGGCCATCAAAATTGTACGCATAGTTGACCGCAGTCTCATTGGGTTCGGGAGAACCATGGCCCCATTTTTCAATGGCATCAATCTGATGAGCGACCATGGGAGCACAATCTTCCGTGAGCCATTGCACAAACGAGCGCATAGGATTCTTTTCCTTCAGCTCAAGAGATGCGATTGTATGAGCAACGTAGTTTGGACGGGGTTCACAAAAAATTCGATTGGTCATGGCAAAACGCAGATTCTGCTTCAGCTGAGATGGATCAACGTTACAGACTTTAGCCAACGACTGATAATCAATTTCTCCATGATCGGGAACAGCGTCCGGAATTTTGAAATGAGAGATATATCTCATAGAATTGATCCATTGAAGCTGCATAATGATTAGCTTCTGATAGTTATAAAACTCTACGTCCATGGGTAGAGCTTACCGATAACAGAGACGACTCCATCAAGCACTGACCAGGTCCCGTACTCAAATCATACATGGCTTTTGCAGCATTTCGCAAGGTGTCTCTCGCCCGCTCCGTCACTTCATCGCATTGAGGGAACTTTGGAAGAGCATTTGTATCAAATGCGAGCCTTCCACCATTGCTTGTGGCAAGAAAAGCTTTGATGGTCTTGGCCGCCTGGAGACAGGATTCGGCGAGTTGGACGAGGTCTGTGGTGTTGGTTGCCATGATTTGAGATTGTAAGCTGAGAGTTAGAAAGATTCGAGCAATGGTGCTGTAGATAGAGAGAATACGAGCTTTATGCTGATGTCATCGGCACAACTGTCTTCGAGGAGACCCACAAAGCTCAGGAAACATTACTCCGTAGATAGGGTTATAGAAACTGTATCTGATCGGGCGGTTCGTTTCTGTGTTATTCCATCAATGTCCGCTCACACGCATATGCATCAATCAACACCGCAGCCAAGCCAACATAATGACATCTAGCCTTAGTCGTATATTGAGATTCCTGATAAAAGTGTTCCAATTGGATTGCAATCACCTCAGGCCAGGAGGTGAATGCTGTCAGCGCACCATCTTCCTGCTGGCTGCTGGTAGCAAGCACAACTCAAATTCAGATATGACCGCATCTTGATTCGGGAATTTTGTCGAAGGATTTACTTGCTTGATGCACCTTCAGTTCTTGCTCGTACATTATGCATGTAAGAATGAGGATCGAGCGGCTCAGTTGATGATATCAGTTGATGATAAGCCTGCTGAACCTCCCTCCTCCCACTTTGATATCGAAGTTGGGCAGGGAAGACGCGGGATGAGAGCTGATAACTGATATCTGTTATTTTGATAGTTTAAAGTGACGCTGGGTGGATTCTGTCTTTGATAGATTCACCTTTGTCTGTCCGGAAGACTACGAAATCCGTGGCGTTCTTGACATATATGTAACTGCATGGCGATGGCACAAGGCGCCGAGGCCGAACCCGAGCCCTCATGATGATAAGCTTGTTTCTCGCTTCGCGGAGCTGACGTTAAGCCCCGTCCCGAAAGCAAAGGATCGCCAGGGCCGTTCCGATACCCGAGCCGAAGCAACGGCAAATGCCCAGACAGGGATTCTCGGTGCCGTGACAGCGCCGTGCGCCGAACCGCAAACGACGGGTTTACTGCCTCCCCCCAAAGTCCTCAAGGCTTCAAGACCTCGTCGGCGCCGGCGGCTCTTCTCATTGCGTATTGCGGTGGAGCTTCGTTATAGTGAATAGCAACTCACTAATCTCGCTAGTGCCGTACTGTATAGTACGAAAGCTCAAGATGCGGCGCCGTTCGCTGGCCTGGCCTTACAATTCCATCGTCCTCTTCTCTTCGCACGCGATTCCCAGCTTCTCAGACAGCTACGCATTCGATCACATTTTGCATTAAGACGTGCCAGTCTTTCCCAACTCTGATAGTCTTCAATTACCACGCCACTACTGCTTTTTGGGGTCTTCAAAACGCAATGGCAGAACAGAACACTCCGGCGCAAAGCTCTATTTCATCTGCAGCGATTGCGGAGAAGAAGGAGAATCTGTATCCAGACCAGAACCAGCCTTCTATTGATATGGAAGCAGCATCAACATCTGCTCCGGACGCAGCGAAGGCAGAAGCTCCATTAGAAAATCCTTGGGCTAATGCAGAATTCCCAGAGGGCGGTACAAAGGCATGGCTCACTGTTGCTGGTGGATCCGCTTGTCTTTTTGTCTCCTTTGGCTGGGTCAACTGTATTGGTGTCTTCCAGGACTACTATGCAACCAACCAACTCCGCTCCTACTCTCAATCCGAGATCTCGTGGATTCCTGCTCTTCAAAGTAGGTAATCACTTCTGATAAAAGTGCTGGATCCTGCTAACAATGACAAGTTTTCTTCATGTTGTTTGGCGGCCCCTTCGTCGGCAAAATTTTTGATGACTACGGTCCACACGTCCTTCTCTTAGTCGGCACTTTCCTACACGTCTTTGGTTTAATGATGACAAGCATCTCTCATAACTATTATGAAATACTCCTCAGTCAAGCAATTTGCTCGGCCATTGGAGCGTCAATGGTTTTCTATCCAGCATTCACTTGTGTAAGTAATCACCGTAGCCCATTTGGATGTTGGCTTACATATCCGCCACAGGTTTCAACTCATTTTAACAAGAAACGTGGAGCTGCGCTCGGTTTAGTTGCAGCAGGTTCATCCCTTGGTGGTGTTATCTTTCCGATCATGGTCGTCCGTTTGATTCCGGATATTGGCTTTGCTTGGACAATGCGTACCTGTGCTTTCCTTATCCTCGCACTACTCATCTTCGCAAATCTCACCATGAGCTCTCGCATCCCACCAACTAAGCGTCCATTTAGCCCCATGGCATTTATCCTTCCTCTCAAGGAGCCGATTTTCTTGCTCTTAACTTTAGCAATATTCTTCTTCTATTGTAAGTAAATTTCATATCGGTGCATCTGCCAAGGCTAATAATAATAGGGGGCATGTTCATTCCTTTTACCTTTATTGTTGTCGAAGCTCGTGCACATGGCATGTCAGCACGTCTTGCCAATTATCTGGTTCCGATTCTCAATGGCGCAAGGTTTGTATTATCCCTAGTTCATGGCATCATTTAACTACTAATCATCAATTACCAGTATCTTCGGTCGCACGGTTCCTAATGCCATTGCCGATAAGGTCGGACGGTTCAATGTCATGATCGTAATGGCAACTTTCACTACAGTAATGATTCTTGCATTATGGCTTCCTGCCACAGGTAACATTCCCATCATTATCTTTGCCGCGATGTTCGGAATTGGTTCTGGCGCCGGCATTGGCCTCACCCCGGCTCTATGCGCAGGAATTTCACCAATCAAAGATATCGGTGTCCGGACAGGCACTATCTTTGCTGTATCTGCTTTCGCTGCCTTGACTGGCTCACCGATTGGAGGTCAGATTCTTGCCGATAGCGATCACTCCTTCAAATGGATGATTGTTTTCTCGGGCGTGAACTGTGCTCTCGGCACAGCTCTCTTCATTGCCGCTCGGATTACCATTGCTGGTGCTAAATTTGTCAAAGCCTAAAAGATTGCGTAAAAATGTATGAAAAGCAAAAGAAGTCATGGTTGCATTTCCACGGGGCGAAGTTATTAGATAATACTCTACGGACAGCCCAGCTCTGAGCTGTTTCCCATTCTGTACTGCATATTAATAGATTTACTTTGTGGTTACTTTATAGGACTCATTAAATTGATAGTAATAATTACTCACAGTATGTGAAAATTATATCACTTTCATTTGCTTCGATCTTACGAAATTTGATGAGCAGCTTCGTAATTGAGTTGCATCAACGGCTCTTGTGGACTTCATAGCATTGCATGAAATTGATCAATGGAAATTGTACTCATCCAACATCACTATCATAATTGGCGTATGGCTGCTCTCGAATGCCTCCATATTTTATGAAGTACCTCAGATATATCTTAATGCTGCATATCTGAAATACACACAATGGAAAGAGTTAGCATCACATATGGATTTACTTAGACTAGGTAGGCTTCCATTGTATTAGTTGGTACACGGTGTAATCTAAATATCAGACCCGCCCATGTCAAAATTTCCCACAAGGTTGTTCCAATCGGGGATACCCAACCCAGTCATATCCCAGTGCGCCGCGTCCCCAAATGTGAAGTCACTGGTTTCTCTGGATTCCCCACTCAAGTCATGTAATGCAGATAGATTATCCGTCGCGGCGTTTTCCATGGAAGATCCCATAATTTGAACTTCTCGAGCCTGTATAGCTTTCTCTTTCAATAACCTCAAAACCTCCCATTTTGAACCTACAGCAGAAGAATTGCGATAAATGGCAACTTCAAACGTCTTGTTGACAATATCCCATGTCTTTACGACGCTCGGCCCAACTGGCCTGACGCACAGGTGCCAGAGCAGGTATGTAAGCATATGATATTGGGCGAATCTCTCACTCAGCCAATGAAACTTTCCCAGAAGGTCATTAAGCTGGAACTCTAGATATAATTCTAGAATCTTGCAAGCTGCGCTCAAAGTTTCTTCAGTTGCTGGAGTATTGTTCTCGAAATCTGATCGTTTGAGTGATTGTAGTCGTATAATGCAAGACAACTTCTCAGTCATCATCCGTGACATAAGTATCGTAGCTTGTTCAATCGGAATATTGTGATCACAATGACTTAGGTACGTAGTTTCAAAGCGTGCCACGAGGTCATTGACAACTTTAATCTTATTTGCCTCGCTTGAGATGGCATTAAAAGAAGTTGCGGGTGTTTGATGTAGCTGCTGGAGTACTCTAGTTGTCTCTATTATAATCAGAGGGAATGTCATCTCGGTCCACCTTAGTTTCGCCACAGGTAAAACCTGCATATCAGGTGAGAGTTCTCTGTCATCTATATTTAAGGGGTACTGCGTATCGGAAGATCCTTCGGAACTAATGAGGAAAATTCCGTGGTCTTCTGCTGCGCGGGAATCGGTACTAGCTATGTTCCACCACAGCCGTCGCCGCATTTCTGTTTCAAAGGGAGACATATTAAAATTCTTGCCATCTCTATGCAATCCGATTGACTGGGCTGATCGAACAGCAAGGCCATACATTGTCCAGATCGAGCGATCGCCATGGTAGACACGAAGACATGTCTGAGAACTTATTAGTTGATTAAAGTATTGAGACTTCGCACAGAAATTGACGTACAAGATAGATTGCCATTGCCTGCAACGAACGGATGCTGGGCGTGTCTAAGATATTTGCACCTGCTAAACACTGCTCTATCCTACACTTGAAATTTCGCAAAGCATCATTTTTCGGCTGATTAAGCAAATGAGCTACGGTATCTGCTGGCAAACTCGTTATCGCAGCAAAATAGATGGAGAATAAAAGAGCTTCAAGATCCTTGTCAATATTGGTTGGGTTGTTGATTGCGGCAAACACGGTCGCCTGTGTTGTAGGAATATGGAGAATCTTTACGATAGGATCAACATTATTAACGAAGGCTTGCCAAAGCTGTGATGCCTGAAAACGAGATAGGCGATAGTCCTGTCCCGCTGTGGAGGTTTCATTAAATCCAGAGAATATGGCTCCAATACTGAACAACGCCCCTCCTTCGGATACACTGCTGTCAGCTTTTGGAGTTCCGATAATTGATTTCAACTCTCGTTCCTAAGTTTCTTGGTCAGTCAAACCACTGATGAGTATTATATAGAGAAGATTACCTCATCTAGGATTCGTGAAAGGAGAACTTCATTAACATAACGACTTGAATAGCCGTCCTGTATAAGCAATTCTTCGGCCGGCGTAACTTCGCTTGTTTGCATCTTATCTGTAATCAAATTCTCTGATTGAGGCGTACGTGCTGATTCTGTTTCTCCATTCTGATCCTGAGAGGTGCCATCAGATATTGCAATGATAGTCCGTTCTAGCCGAGCCACGCGATTTGCCAATTCGGCAATCGTTGTCTTGGGTGGTCGCCTCCCGGCCCGTTCTGGTTCTGGATAGCAACAGAACAAATCAGCACGAGCACAATTTGAACATGGTGACCTCTTGTCACAGCGAATCTTCCTCTGATGGCACATTACACATGATCGTTCGATCCTAGTTCTAGCCGATTTCCAAGGAGTCGGGGTTGTAGTTGGTTCTAACCTGTCGTCCGCGACCCCTTGCAAGGGAGAGTTGGTGGTTTCCATAGTTACAGTGCGTACGCTGCTGCTCCTTCGCGCTGATAAATCTTATAGACCTAGTGTCTAGCGTTGATGGAAGGGACTCTATTTTGGCACTAAAAATGCCTTTGGAACGAGTTCTCCAGATGAGCTCTTCCGCCTAGTGAGGTGGGACTTCGATGGACGAGAGGCGGAATTGCAGTCCGATACCTTTCAGTTGTTAGTCGAAGAGGTTCGGCCTCACACACATATACTGCACACTAGATACTGCTTCGACTTCTGAAGATATTATCCTCAGATTAGTTTGCCACTAACCAACTCATCAATATCGTTAATGTAGCAGAGAGGAGATTTAGGGCTACAATTCTAGCAAATAAGCTAATGCAGCATTCGTCACGAGACCATGGTGGACACTCGATTGATTGAAGCCTTGTTGTATAGCCCTAGTACGATTTAGGCTTAGCCGCCTGTAAGAAACGTCATTCATTCATTCATTTCCTTCATTCATTCAAAGATCACGGATCATATTTACATCAGAATATGAACGCAGCCTCAACGTTTACGATAGCACAATGAGATACTAGCTAATGTCTGTTCTCACTCCCACTGCCTGTGTTCTAGCCTAGAGCCCAGGCGCCTTGAGTGTCCTCCCATATCGATCACGTCGCACAACCTTTTCGACTAACCCCGCACGAAACGTTTCTCATCTGGCGGCCTTGCCGAGGATATCTATATATGCTTTGATCTCGAGTTCGCAAAGGAGCCTCCAAATTATCCTCCTGCTGTCTAGGATGGTGGCATAAAGAGCTGTGCAATTCATATGCAGAATGACCTGCGCTAGTCACAATGACTCCATGCTATTACAAAGGGCTGATGTGGATAAATGCATTCAATAAATGAATGGATTGTAGGACAATTAGTGGTCTTGTGGCATGTGTTGGAGTCTATAATTGGAGATGGCATATGTGCCTGGAAACGTGGCCGTGTAAGGTGCAAAGGCTTTAGAACTAGTGAAGGTTCTAATTACCTTTGAAGTACGTTAAGCGACACAGGAAGCTCGCTGCGGATAGCAGACGACTTGTGACGAACAATACTCATAGCAATCCTGAGTCTATTTCATTGCATCGTAGTAGTGGTGTGATGCAAATAGACATAGTAATGCTTTCAACAGTATAGTCGAAGTTCTAGTAAAATGATTCATCTTTACACCATTTTTCTATTATGGAAAGCCCTTGCGGGGAGAACATGTCACTTCCACGGTCATAATTCCCGCCATCTAGAGGCTGGAGTAGATCATCAGGACATACCTTAAAGGTGGTGTGGAATTAACTGTAATGCGACACTAAAATGAGCTTGAAAGGTGCTAGTATTCGAATTGCGTTAGCAAATTCAAGGAACTCTTGATGATCAATGGATTGGAGTCTTTGCATGTCGGTTGAGCAAAGACAGCATTTGTACATCTAACCTTTACTTCTCCACGTTCTTATTCCACTGCGATGCTACAAAGAAAATCTGGTGATAGTTGGTTGTAGAGTTCATGAGAAGCAATATAGTAAACTATTAAACTTATTCAGATGTAATCGCCCGGTGATCTAAGTATATGCAGAACTTAGCGATGATTTTCCTTATATATCTTGTCCTTTCCTCGTTCTACTACAAGATCAATAGCATCAACACATTCCTCAGCATTTCGAAATCATTATCTCTTGATGCTCTGGTAACAGAGCCAGAGCTTCGTGGCAAATTACATAGACCATGGGAATCTTCCAGTTCACATGTTCTAGCCCGCCAACAAGCGTGTCAAACTGAGTTGAGGCTGGTTGAGGGTTTAACCTCTTTGCAAACTCATCCGCCGCATAATAAGGCTCACATAAAAGAGCAGTACCAACTATTTCCCGAAATGTAGCATAAACGAATACCAAAAGATTGATAAATGTAAATAAATGTAAGTAGGAAAGGAAAGGACTGGAAGATTGAGATTTATTTTTCTTTTATTGATCATTACAGGTTTCTTGGGTTATGTATTACCATATGGGCACATGAATAGTACCTTCTCGTCAGCCGTAAACTAGATCCAAGGCGGCAGACTTCCATCAACACGGTCTTTCTGCCAAGCTCCTGGTAGCAGGAGAAATGAAGCAAGTCATGAACACAAGAGCGATGATACCACCACCAATACTATCTGGCTTTTTTCCAATCCACGAACAACTCTAACCCCATCCATTCCTCCATATGAATGCATCACTACTACGATTTCACAGCCCAAGTTGATCAATCGCTCGATCTTCGATCAAAAATATTCACAATTATCTGACAAGGTCGTAGCTATGCCGTCCGGTCAAGAGGTTGGAAGAGAGGGTATACTCACATCGTAGCCCCGTTGCTCGAGTGCTGTCCCAAATGCGAAATATGCTTCTGAGGTATGTCAGCCGCCATGGGCGACTATGATATGTGGCAAAGACGAGGATGGCATTTTCAGCTAGGTGAGTTCGAATCAATAGTAGTTTCTAGGGTTAGAAGGGAAAAACAAGAGCACATATAGGGGGAGGGAATAGCGATATATGCATATACACTACTCGGCATCTCACTATAGGAGTTATTACTGAATAATATATCAAAGAAATGCACCAATCACCACTCCTCACTTTAGCGAGCACGGCTCTGTCGTGTTCGGACGAATAGCATGTTTTCACACCCAGCACAGAACCACAGGGCATTGAAGTTTAGCTGAATCCACCCGGAAACAAACTGCCCCACTTATAGCGTGCTATGGGATCATTTGAGCTTAAGGAGCGGTCGTAGTTTTGTTGAGGTGGTGGCTCATAACGATTAATTTAGGAATCCGAGTTCAAAAGAGGAGATTCTAACCAGCGGGTTTCACAAGGTGGAGGGTACATCCATTTTTACACTCCATGACATCAACGATCGACTGACAGCTCAACCTCATCTGTCTCTCTAATGCTCGCAGCCACTTTATTAGTGTGCATAAAATTGAATTTGAAGCCTTTCCCATATCTGTTTGAGCCACGGTCGCAGCTCTCAATCCAACCTCATCGTGATCGAGTGGTAATATGTCCGAAAAGGCAAAGGTGAAGAAGACCAGGAAAAGCACGAAATTGAGACACGGATGTAGAACCTGCAAATTCCGTCGCTTGGAATGTGACGAACAGAAACCTAGTTGTCTACATTGTCTTCGCTGGGGTGCTGGCATCTGTGGCGGATATACGGATAGAACAATCGTCCGTCCTGCATATCGACCTTTGTAGTCTGCGTTACTAAGAATTGTCATACCGGTCCGCGTTTTCAAAATGAAGTGGAACACATATACTTCCAAATATTTAGACACAAGGTGTCTCCAAATCTAGGGGGTGCATTTGATAAGTTCATCTGGAATCATATTATCGCCCAGACTTGTGAAAACGAGCCCTTCGTACTAGAGAGCGTCATAGCTATCGGTGCTCTTAGTAAGGCCATGAGCGTTTGTGGGGCAAATCCACTATACACCTGTCCGTTGGCAACACCTGAATCTACCAACCACGAGTTGTATTTGACCGCCTATCGCTATTCGCTTAAGCAGTACAACAACGCTACTAGGTCAATGAAAATAGCGCTTGCAGATGGGAAGTCAAATATCAGAGGTGCTTTAATAACATGCTTACTTATATTTTGTTTCGAGACATATTTTGGTAATCAAGCAGCTGCCGTTCGCAATGCACAGGCAGGAATACTACTGATGCATCGATGGCAATTGAAGGAAGGAGCTTTCGAAAAGTTGCCAAGCAATAGCTCATAAGTTATCGAAGATGAGCTTATTCAAGCCATCGGCCGCCTCGACCTGCAAATTTTAATCTTTTTAGACCTTCGAACTCTACAATTCCATCAAGATACAAAGGATTATCTAAATACTTTACTACAAAAATGCCAGGGAGCTTCAAGACTCTGAGAGAAGCAAAAACATGGTGCGAGTTGATAATGAGACGTAATTATCATTTTCAAGCTGAATCTTCGTCTGTAGGCAACGCTCAGGAGGAGGAAGTACAAGTCGTTGCTGCGCCAGACGATGACACATTAGAAGTATTTCCTATGAGAACAAACGTTTTGATCGTTCCACAAAATGTCCCTACAGGTTTGCTTTCGGAAAACCATGCCTATTTTCTACAGTGGAACCGCTGGTCAAGGGCATTTCGGTTACTGTTCACATCACTTCAAGGTTCAAAGCACAGGGACTGGATAGGCGCGACCTTGCTACTTATGCAGGCAAAATGAGTTGTCTTTCTCTCGCCGGTGCATTTTCCACCCTGGAGATATATTACGATAACTTTTTGTTCGAGTTCCAAGAGATTCTGAGACTAGCCATCTCAGTCCACAAGGATCTGCTATTGATACGAAGTGGAAGTCTTCGGTACAACTTTGACGGTGGTATTATCCCCCCCCCTCTTTTTTGTAGCAACTAAATGCAGAGACAGGACAGTACGTCGTCAGGCCATCCTCCTTCTCGCTTTACCACCATGGAGAGAAGGTGTCTTTGACAGTGCCTGTGTTTATAAGATGGCTGTTTGTATCATGAATGTAGAAGAGGAAGGGATATTAGAAGGGAATATCGTATCTGAATATAGAGGATAGGGTTACGGAACAGCACGACGTAGTTCAGGTAAATGTAATGCAATTGTATTCAGTGGGATCAATGATTGTATTATAAGGATAAGGTCTGTCCCCGTAGGTGATGGAGTTGACAAGACAGGGAATCTCAAGGCGGTCTGCGGGAACATCATAGTAGTCGTTGCCGCATTGAGTGAGGTTTCTGCCGCTCTAGTCGGATCACGTGCACCTGCCCACCCGCCCCGAGGTCAGAATTGTACCAATAGCAGTTAGCCTATTACAGTACAATCACCCCCTACCCCTTACTATCTATCTTGGGCTAGCCCGTTGTGGAAGTTAAACCCGAGAAGGGCCATCTCCCGCCGAGCCCTGATTACAGTACGAGTTCTTGGCTTTATTTTACATTCTATTATATTGTTCTTTTAAACAAATTATATATACATCAGCAGTATTGCTTTAACTATTCCTATATCAGTCTTATAATGTTAATTAAGATTAATAAATGGGGGAGAGTAATTAGGCAGGGTAATCTTTCTTTCTGTTTCTTTTTTTTCTCTTCTTTTTCTTCTCCTTTTGTTTCTTCAAAAAAAGGAGATTGAAGCCGTCTTATCAGGAAAGTTTAAGCTTTATTTGTCCCCATTTATTTCCCCCCCACCTATTTGCCACAGTCATGGCACCTTGGCTTATTCCCTTGAAAATTCAACTTCAGCTCTATCAACCAACAAATTCACTGCAATTAATAATTGTTTCGAACATTCATTCACGATGAGTCTGTCCAAGCTCGCCCAGTTTGGCGTGAAGCACGTCGCCAAGGGAATTGGTCGTCTGTCGACAGAAGTCCTCGAAAGCGGCTCCGGAAGCTATGTCACCTCAGTCGAAGGTCGAAAGATGCTGGATTTCACATCAGGAATTGGTGTCACTAACCTGGGACATTGCCATCCAGCAGTGACGAAAGCTGCTCAAGCTCAAGTTGGGAAGCTCGTCCATGGACAAGTCAACATTGCCTTTCAGAAGCCGTATCTTGATCTGATAGATTCGCTTTTACCACTCATGCCTCATAAGTCACTGGACACTTTCTTCTTCTGGAATTCAGGTTCGGAGGCCGTTGAGGCTGCGGTCAAACTCGCTCGTCATGCCACAAAGAAACAGAACGTTATTGTCATGCAGGGCTCCTATCACGGACGGACTTTTGGAACCATGGCCATGACGCGCTCAAAGACAGTGTATGGAGAAAACTATGCTCCATTGATGCCCGGTGTCTTTTCGGTTCCATTTCCTTATTGCAAACAGTGCTCAATTGCAGGCCATTCAGATGGCAAGTATGGTCCGGAAAATTGTTGCATGGATCCTGTTTTACAGCTTGAGCTTCTCCTGAAGCGCGAAACGGCCCCCTCCGACACCGCAGCAATCGTCATTGAGACAGTTCTAGGAGAAGGAGGATATGTTCCTCCCCCAGCCGGATATCTTGCCAAACTACGGGAGATCTGTGATAAGAACAACATACTCTTAATAATAGATGAAGTGCAGTGCGGATTTGGTCGAACAGGCAAGATGTTCGCGATTGAGCACTATGATGTCCGACCTGACATCTTGATCATGGCGAAAGGAATTGCAAATGGATTTCCGTTGTCTGGTATTGCATCGAGAAAAGAGTTGATGGATATGCAGAAGCCGGGATCCATGGGAGGTACTTATGCTGGTAATGCCGTTTCTTGCGCAGCCGCCATCGCTGTGGCCAAGGCTTTTCGGGAAGAGAAGATCTTGGACAATGTAAATGCCCGTGGAGAAGAATTAAGAGGTGCATTGGAAGCGGCGAAGGCAGACCCTAATACTGGAAAAATGATATATGATGTTCGTGGTTTAGGGCTGATGCTCGCATTGGAGTGTACCCCTGGCTATGGATATGCGTCTAAAATTCAGGCCAAATGCATGGAGAAGGATATGTTGGTCTTGACGACCTCGATTTATGACACATTGAGATTCATTCCGCCATTGAATATAACAAAAGAGGACATGGCAAAGGGGATTCAGATTATTAGAGAGGCGATTGATGAAGTTTTGGCTGACGAAACCACACTGGAGAAAGGCGCGGGAAGTTAAGCTTTATGATAATAGACAGTAACATCAAGGTTTTGATGACAAATATATATCCCATAATATCACATATGCCTATTCATGTTTGGCGAATTCAGTGATAGGCCTTTTAATTTATCTTCTCTTATCAATTAACCACAATGGCCAATGGCCCATTAGTAGCATAGGAAAAGCTATCAAATGCGGACTATTAATTGTCAATTGAAGACCTGTGAAGTTGGAGCGGTATGGGGGCTGATGAGAGGCTGTTGCTTCAAATTTATGATATCAAGAGTTTAATAAGAATACTAGATATATTTCTGAAATATGAGGGTATGTAAGAACACTAAAGCAAGAGAGGCCATCGACATGAGGGCGCCCGTACCTGGAAAATGAGATGGAATGAAAGGAAAGGGAAGAGGTGGACTGAATGAAACGATAAACAGGGAAGACATGCCATAGTGTCTATACTTCGCAACGAATCTGTAGCCTCGAATCATAGGCACGATGTTCTATATGCATTTATATAAGTATCTACATATATACCTGAACGGATGGAAATGTTTACCACGCAACCAAAAGCACACCGACTTCCTCGATCTTCCCTTTTTTCATTACTGATCCATCGCCAGTGGTGTATATAATTCAATTGTTTGTTAACCATCTAGGAAGTAAGGTATCCTTGCCTCAGATTTTCAGATTGAAATACATTTAATATTCCGTCATTAATCATTGCGAGTAGGCACCATAGGCACCAGAATCCAACTGATACCCATTGCTACAATAAGTACAATCAGAATCGGTTGCAAAGTTTTCACACCCGCATTTGAGCTTGCTATGAAACCGGTTATTGCGGGAAACAACGAGCCTCCTGCCTGTGCTACAACGAAGATGAATCCTGTGATAATTACATGTGTTAGTTCCTAAATCTTTTCGCCAGTATACACAGAAGATTACACTTACCGAGCGCCGAAGCTTGGCTTGCTTTCGGAATAAGCTTTGTGCCAACCGAAATTCCCTATTTCAAAAATCATCAAAACGGTTCTGTTCGGTGCGAAGTAGTTGAGAATATGCTCGCTTACTATAGGGAAGAGAGGGCCAAAAAAGAAGCCTAAGAAGCTTAGAGCTACAGCGCTGGCAATGATATTAGGTACAAGCCAGAATACCAATTGGAAGGCCAATATCAAGAAGATATAGAAGGCAATCATTCGCCTTGGTCCCAATCGATGGGCTGGTTCAGAAAGTAGAAGTCTTCCGAGACAGATACCTCCCCAGAGACCGGATGGAATGTAGCCTACTTCCGAAAGCTTTCCGTTGCGTACATCTGCTAGATACTCCACCACCCAGCCTAAAGTTTGCACATCAGAAACAATAGTTTGTTATATTGGTATTTGAATCTGTGAAGTTCATATAGAAACTTACCACCTGCTGTTATCCCGGTGCCTAGCATGAAGAAAAAGAATAAACTCAGGATCCAAACTACTTTATTCTTTAATGTTGCTACCATGGCACGCAATGCTTCTGTGCCACGTCCGGGTGTGCTTTCGCCTCCCGAGGCCGATTGATGCTTAGGAAGTATTCTCATGGAGTCCCAGAAAGCCACTACAACTCCGATAACATTAACCACACACAGACCCACATTAAACATATAACATATTTGCCAATTTGACACCGAAGACGCAATGGGGGTGGCGACAAAAGGCGTGACTAACGCACCAAGAGCGTACATGGCATGAATGAAGCCCAGCCATCTATGCGCTCTGTTAATAGTGCTCACGAAACTATTTGAGTGTGAATCCTGGTATCCCATCCCTACGGAAGCAATGAAGAAAGTGGAAACAAACAACCCAAAAGGAGGACTCCAGAATCTGAGAAGATTGGCAAGAAGTTGTAGAATAGCTCCAATTGCTAGGATAGCTCCCGTGTCGAAAAGGTTTAGCATGTAGTTATTTGTTCCAGCTGCAAGTAGCCACCCAGCAAATTGGGCTGCAAATCTATGTTTTTGCTATGTCAGCGAGTCTAAAAAAGCCTCATGACGAGGCAAAAAGAACAGAAGTCATAGAGAGGTAAAATGGAGAGAAGAAGTAATTATCACCATACAGGACAGAAATTAAGCTTGTCCCAATATTATAGCTACGTAGTATATGCGGTATAACCGGACCCAAGCTTCCATCTATGGTCCCTGCCACAAAGAAAGAGAAGCCAGCGCTCAAAAGCTTCAGGATAACCTTGTGGGATAATGCCGTAGGATGTACGACGGATACGGCATTATGTACACCCTCAGGAGAGTCTTCTTGAACAGAATTGAGTTCCAGGTCATTTGCACCTTCAAATTGCGGTGGGGCAGTGATGGTCGAGTTTGGATTTGAGCTGGTCATAAAAAAATCGGGCATTGCGAACTGTGAGTAGTTTTGTTACGAATGAATTATCAAACGTTGTCTGTGCAAAGCATAGCAATATTTTCGTTGACCTCTTACGTTATTGCTTTATATACTGTAGAGTACCGGAATTTTGATTTCAACGGGGAAGCCGGTGCCGTCCGATCTATTTCATGGGTCATTTAGCCTTGATTTTTGTTGTTGCAGGCGAGGGCTGACCAGCACGTGCTTCATATGTTTCATCGATGTGTTTGCGAACTTGGTAATACTTTGTTGCCATGCTCAATGTTGTCAACCTCTTTTAATTCGCATAAATTGAAACCTTTCTAAATGGAAGACATTAAGATGAATCGTATTTCCTTTCAGGCTGCCACTTTCCACTGAACGAATAATACCTATCTCCTTCCCAAGGAGCAAGGCTCACTCACTCACTTCTATCGCTCAGCAGTACCTCCCTTATTTTCTCATAAACATGTGCCGCAGGTTAATGTGGTGTTTGAGTATGATGCCGTCAAGAAGTTGTAGTTCGCTCGGTTCGATAGTTCAACGTGAGGCCGACAGCGGCGTAGTAAAACGCACACATTGGGGGGCGGATGATGTCACATAGGCTGGGGAGATGATCTTTTCTCCTGTTCCGCTTATTCTTTTTATTGCTGATTGGACAATTCACAATTAGGTTAAATCTCGTGTACTTCGTATATGTACCGAAGTAGTAACAAGATCAATGCTGGATTTTAGCGCCTCTACGCTCTTAGCGAATAATATCAGAGCTTGGCGATGAATTATTCACCGCATGTCCATAAAAGTACATCACATACTAAGGGTGACGATGCTCTCCATCCCTTGGCGGGTGTATATGCATAGTAGCATTGGCCATGGCAGATATTGGCTGGGGTTTGATGGGCAACTAAGACATGCTTGTTCGCTGATCTCAGGTCAACTGTCTCCAGTTATTCGCACTCTCTTACCCATAGATTATCACACATAATTTGGCAATCCCTTTTCCTGCCAATTTTGGATTCTAGATTATTCCAAAGACATCCCTCGAGGCGTTTCCTTTCTACTAAAGAGACTGACTATTACAAACTCCATCTACCATCTACCTCTATTATTCACTATTTCTAGAGCAGCATCGCATAGTTTACGTTAATTTGCGAGTTATTTTTCTTCACTCCCAAGAGGGTCAAGAACAATGTACCGAGTCATGAGGTGGACGTTGGTGGCCACTTTCGTGGGAAACCTCACCATCGCCAACGCCGAGCTGCTGCAACTGTTGGATCGCGGATGTACTCCAGATGAGACTTACGTGCATACTAGTAACGTGAGCTACCAAACACGAAATGCTTCCGGCTCGGTTCGGGTGTCTGGATTTTCAGCCAATCCGGCTGGAGCAGATAATAAGAACTGGACATGGTCAACCGCCGTACAGCAGTTGAAAAGCGAAAAAGCTATTTACCAACCCATCTGGGTTGACGCAGCGGGGATCGACCTTGCCTCACCAGATCTGGGCTTTGACCTGTGCTATATCATGATTGTAGGGCAAGATCGTGCTACACAGAAGCGCGGGCAGGGGGACAAGGGTGACTGTTTGACATTCTTAGGCGCTGACTGTGTGAGAGACTGGCAAAAGAATCTAAAGTCTCAAGCTCTCAACTTTCGTACAAATGACACTAGACAGTCTCCCTGCTCCATGGCCGACAGACCGGGCTCCTGCAAAAGCTCTCACGGCAGCCTTCCTGTCAGCGGGAGTAAGCTATTTCTACTTTCTAAATATTCTTGTCGTCAATTAATTTGAGTGGTTTTTTAACAGCAATGAATAGGAATTCCAACACCAAAACGAAACTGTTCACTGGGAGGGGGTGATCCAGACTATGACGTTGTGGCCTTGAACTCGGGCCGCCAAACCGACAAGGAGATTGTCAGCGAAGCAGAGGTTTTTGATACATACGACGAATTTATCACAGCTATTCGTCCATTTTTGGTGCTAGCGTGGTCGACAGAGAACAAGAAAAATACAACTAAACACTGGTCAGATACTCGAGTAATGTGCTTGAGTACGCCAGATGTGGTTGAGGGGAGTAGACGTCCCCCAGGGGTACCCAGCGCAGGTATTAAAGTGTGCCTGGCTAGTTATGGCGTTCTTTCAAGTTTGGTGACACTGATTTGGTTGCTATTTTAAGCCGTTTCCACCATATGACAGCTCTAGAAAGTTTAGATTGAAGTAATAACTATCTCCAACCAACACATAATTCACATGGTTGATTGATTGTTCCATTAAAACTATCTTCCAATAAAGAATACACAATTAATTGTATATAGCAGATGTTATAGGCAGAGTATACATGCATTAAGGTAATTGTTTTTCTTTTATTTTGTTTGATATTGGGTATTATTAGACTTATTTCCAAGTATGCCAATATCTTCAAACATATTCTTGTAATCCTATGTAGAAAGGTTCGGAAGTATCATATATAGCTTTCTGTGTTTATCCAAAAGTAGAACATGGACAACGTGAGTCATATCTTTAGTATGTAATCAAGTGGATTTAAAAGGTATTGTTTATTATAATAAATAGAATGTTTGTTCATACCGACTGTATTATGGGCAAGAGACTAGAAGAATAAATAAGCTACATTAAATGATAATACTGCAGACGACATCAGATTGACAATGCAGTCTTTAAAATCTGCTTCTGGTCTCCAGTATAACCAACCCTCTGCATCCACTCCTCGATAGTTCGTATTCTACCCGGAAATATTTTATCCAGTAGAGCATAGTCTCTCTTCCAACACCCTGTATTGCCACCACTATCCCGAAAGATTCCCCACCAAGGGCCAAAATGTTCTGCCGCAGTATACAGTGTCGGGTCATCGTATCCGGGCGAAGCCAAAGCTCCTATTTTCCCTTTCGGCATTTGATCCAGCGCCTCTTGTAAAGGTATATCTTCATAGCGGGCTTTCTTTCGCGTTACTGCTTCAAATGCGGATGCGATTTGCTGACCGGTAATGTGCCCGATAGCGATGCCCAGGTTGATGCCAGCAGCTTGATCTCTGTGTTCAAGCATCCAATTCACATACCAGCCCAGATCGTCTAATGACACAAGGGGCATTGCCCCTGTTGGTCCCAATGGTAAGCTGAAGACATAGGTACCATCTGCATCTATAGTTGGAGCACCAAAATCAAACAGACGCTCTGCGTACGGCCCAGAGGAAACAATGCTCCATGTCATAGGCTCAGTTGGTAACGATGCTAGATATTCTACTCATTTTGTTAACTCGGCGTACTGACTTGACTAGATTGGTAATAGCAACTTACGGGCGACTTTGGCTTTTCCATCCACGAAGGGCACCCGATACTTAGGGTCGAAATTCCCATTCATGCTGACATATGGCAGACTGCTATATATCAAATGTTTTACGCCAGCCCATCGAGCAATTTCATAAATGCGAATACCCCAGTAAATCTCATTCTTCTCTCCTACTGCGAACCCATTCGTGTTAATGTAGCATAGCTCAGTGCCTTTAAAGGCAGACACAAGATCTTCTTCGTCATAGCAGTTACCTTCAATCAGTTGGACGTCTGGAAGCTCGCCTAACTCTGCTGCATGGGAGGAGGTTGTTGAACGAGAGAGTAGTTTAATGGACCAATTTCCTGTACCAGAGAGGACTTTAATAACAGTGCCATTTTGTGCTCCTGCTCCTCCTAGGACAAGGAGAGTTGGCTTTGCTGATGTGGAAGACATATTTGGGAATAGGAATCTGTTGCTATAATAAGTTGGGGTGGCAGTACAAGGTATGGAGACCCTAACAGCTGCTTATATACCATTCAGATCCAGCTAGATTACTATACCCATCCATACCCAGAGGTAATTATTTCCAGAATGAATAGTAATCATGTTAATCAAATAAGATTGCCTAATGATTATTTCGCAGGTTTGTGCCACAAGCACTGCACGCTCGGAGTTAGTAATCAAGTGGTCGGCATAAATAATGGGAGAGATGCATCATTCCAGACGCATCAAAACACGCAGCCCAATAATATTCCAGTTGTTAAGTTAAAGCACATCGAGTTCTGACACTGACCCGGTAATTTGTGCGACTGAAATGTATAGTAATCATTTGTATTTCTGATTACTTTGGCCTGATATCTGAGAATTATGTTACGTTTAATGGGAGGTTTCTTGAAGTATATAGCTGGATTTGTATTCAGTGTAGGCTAAGCAGGAGAAGAGGTCGTGATGATATATACTTGTTATATACTTGTAGTGTTGACAACTTCCAAGATCCCTATAGAAAGGATCAGGTTGTAGGACCTCGAATCGCTGTTCTTCTTTAATGATCTATATTAGTCACCAATCATCGCTTCTCACTTATTATTCTTTAATTCACGTTAACTTAAAAAAGTAGTAGTGAAGCTTGCTCTGTTCTTACGAATGGTGAAACTAGGTATCTTAAATATAGAAAGTGGGGTGAATCGTTGCTAAGCGAGCCTTAACAATTATTGTCATGTTTAAGCATAGCTAAGGGAGGCGTGGCGACTAGTCTAATGTTGGTGCCTGAGGCTACAAGAGAAGATGCCTTGACATTAAGACGAGTTGCCTCTTCATTTAAAAAAGGAAAAAGAACAGTTTTGAGAGATGATGATTGAGAATTTTAAGGTTCAGTAACTCGCGATATAAAAATTGGATTGAGGCTATGTACGAATATCTTTTGTATGTTATCTTTATAATGAAAACATAGAATACCACTTTCCGCCTTGAGCCAAGATCCGACAAACGCTGCACATATAGGTTCGTAGCTACCCCGAATTACGCTGCCGTTCCTAACCTTCTGGTGCATACAAGACACTTCAGCTGTATCGGCCGTCAAACGGTTAGATTAGAGCAGAACATATAGTATTTGGAGACCCGTATATCATAGAGTCGAAGACTGGCCACTAGCTGTTTGTGATGGGAGCACTGTGGATGCATCTGCCCTCGTAGAAACGGATATCGTATGGGCCAGCCACTTGAGCTCAAATTCATTCGTGATGCACCATAGCAGCAATCGCTAGCATTGCCTACCGCAACAAAAGCCTGAGGAGATCTTCATTTTCAAACAATTTGATACGAAACACGACGTTCAGGTACCGCGTGAGTTTGCCTACGTGCTTTTTACCGCTGAGGTTGTGTTTCTAACTGCTCCTACCGGACTACCCGCACTCTTCATTTAAGATTCCCAATGCAAACCCAGACGCCCCAGGTCGGTGAAGTATCGAAGTGCGTGCAATTGTTCTTACTGATGCTTGAACCTCAGCAAATGAAGCTGGGAAAAGGAGAGTCAAGGTGGGGAAGAGGTCCAGGAGGAAAAGGATAGTAGAACGGAGTTTCACGTAGATAATATTTCATAATAAAAAAAGGCTTCAATCCTTACCATTGCGTTTTCGTGAATCGAAAATAATTAGTCTCCTTTTGCCGTCGCCGTCCCCGTTGCCGTCCTTGGCTCGGTTATGGCAGACCGGCTACGTGCTCTCTTGGTAGTGTTAGTAGTGGGAAAATTCGATTACCGTCATTTTGGTTCAGCCGCCGGCCCCTATATACAGTAGGTACTCTGCAGACCTGCCGGGTGCCGTTCCGCCTCAACCTCCCTTGCTATTTACTCACGGGTTATGCGCTCTGGCATGAAGACGAGTTCCCTAATCAAAATGCAATCATAATTGTTATGATCTTCGCAGGTGCTTCTTACCCTATTTTGCAAAAATGGACTCCGGATACTGGCTACCGGTTGTTCTCAAATATATGTTGGGTTTATTGTTCAAGGATTTGTCTTGGTATGTTAGTATAGGTTTCGTCGTTGCAAACCCGTAAGCTGCATGAAACATCCTCGATGGTATGAAGATTCGATCGGATGGACTCTGTGTGGACAACCATCGGCTCAATGCTAGTGGTATGAATGAGGATCGCTATATGATGCATATTGCATACTTGACGCTAAATGTACTGCACCAACGTTTCCTCCGTTTTCCATTACTGCGCACTTATAGGGTCCTATTAAAAATACTATCGAGGATTTAAGTTATCACATATATCGCATATTCTGCAGGGGGCTTCATCATAAATGATTTGTGCTTCTGGTGAGTGTCTGGTTCAGAAGTATTAGCCCCCCCCAGGGGATATAATCAAGTGTGCTGTACTAAGCAAATTCGAGAACTGGCCACAGGTTACTGGCAAGGCTGTATTCTTCCTCGCTCCTAAACACCTAACCATCTCCCTTCTCTTCATCCTACCAAACCGGATCTACTGTTAGGAGTGTCTTATACTTGGAAAGATGCGTAGTGAATTAGCCCAGTGGCCACTAAAATAGCACTCTATGATTTTTCAGGCAGCAGGCAAGCATCGACTGGGCATGGTTGTGATTTATCTGCACTGTAGATATTGAAGTCGTCACACCACGCTTGGGCATACTCTTCGTTAGAATATCTTTTCACTGTTAGTCAATACACTTGGCGGCTCTGGTTCAAATTAGATAGCACAAGACTAAGAAATCACGTATACGTCTCATCAGGACTTAATCACTGCCAGAGTTGTGGACATCAGCAAGAAGCCTTGAAGTTTGTCCACTGTGATTAAATCTGCCTTCCAAAAACTAGCGCACAGCTAATGTTCTCAATACAAAAAGATTCCAAAACAATGTGAACCGAACCACCTAGAAGTTTGGAAGATCCTTCCTTTAATCTCGAATCCCCTTCACTACAACTCTACGACGGCATGCATGCTAATTATTTCCAGGGTGAATTGGGATGGCTCAGATTATTTAGGCAACCCTAAAAACTGGTCTTCAAAAAAGAGATGGACGGCCACCTTGTCTCAATTTTCGCCTCGATATATCCCATCGGCAGTACCACGATCTCGCCTTGTATTTTTCCAATATTCCACGAACTCTACATAACTAGCATATTCTTACAGCAACTCTGCCTGTCCATTTTCCTCCTCAGTATTGGCACTGGGCCTTTGATTCTTGCTTCGCTATCTGAGATCTCTGGTAGAGTTCTCATACTCCACGGTGGGACTTGGTTTTAATTCTTTTGGAATACAGCTTGCAGGGTTTCTAAGACGCAGAAGAAATTAATTGCCTTCCGCTTTCTGAGCGGCTTTGGTGCTAGTTCTGCTCTCACAGTTGGAAGTGGTGTAATGGGTGATTTATGGAAGCCAGAAGAACGTGAGAAAGCTATTGTTCCCTACGTTCTCGGACCCTTGCTGACACCAGCATTTGGATCCATTGCTGGGGCATATATTGCCCAAGAAACAAACTGGCGATGGCTATTCTAGGGAATGTCAATTGCCACCATCATAACTCAATTCTTGGCTGCTCTTTCTTTGCGCGAGACGTCCGCGCCCCAGATACTTGACTGGAAAGTTACGGCTAGGACGAAAAGGACAGGGCGGAGTCAATGCCACTCGGAGTATGATGATCCAGAAAGATCCATCACTAACCTTGTAGGGAGAAATTTAATTCGACCCTTTCGATTTATTGGAACACATCCCATTATTCAGCTTTTGGCTTTCTATGTTGCATACTTCTATGGTGTACTGTATATCATGGTGTTTATATTCCCGCTCCTATGGACGCCAAAATACCACCAGTCTATTGGCAACTCTTCACTGAACTACATTTCGACTGGTATTGGCCATGTGGCTGGATCGCAGAGTAAGTTCGATACAAATCTTTGATCTCTTCTAGTCGAAGCTTATTTACTTATAGTCGCAGGTCCAACCAACCAGAAGGTCTATCATCTCATGAAAGCACGGCATAATAACATCCACAATGCGGAATTCCGCCTTCCTATCATGATTGTGAGGGCTATAATTGTAGCTACTGGACTTTTATTGCATGGTTAGGAACCTCAGCAAACGCTACAATGGATAATTCCTACCATTGGTGCGACTTTTCACAGGTTATTTGATGTTCTGTTTCATAGGTGCTCAAGCTTTTACTATTGACACATACACCCTTCACGCTGCTTCTGAATTGTCGACTACGACCTTCGCACGCAGTTTGGTAGGCTTTGGCTTTCCGTTGTTTACGCCTTACATGTAGAATCGGTTTGGGTACGGCTGGGGAAACAGTATTACTGCTATTCTATCGCTCTTTTTGGGTTGTGGAATATCTATTATTCTGCGGATGTTTAGATCACAGTTGAAAAAGGGGCCGCTATAAAAGTAGAGATTGTTCCCAAAAAAGCGCTGAACTTTGAACTATGTCAACTAGTGTTTGCAAATCGCGGATGAGGATAAAGTTCCAAGTTTTGGCAACGACCTCAAGACCTCCATCAATTAGATAAGCATATTTGAGGATAACGGCTTTGTTTATTATGAGGTTATTATGAGACGGCATCCATCGCTGGATTCCCTACTTACCCTGTAGTCTGTCATGTGAAACTCTTCATCTACTAGCTGAGAGTACCAGAACACAATATCTGCCGTCTCCCGAAACACCTATAAGAACTGCGAAACATCAACACGTAGATAACAATACAGCCACATTTCCACAATTCGTATAGATAGTAACGGCGTCACTTTTGCGTAGTAACAATTGGTACTGAGCAGGATGGTCAGCTACAATCAGCCCATTGTGTTGTCTACATCGGCATCCCCTTGTGGCTTACCAACCATATGGCTGGATTTTGCGTTGTTATCGCACGGCCATCGTATATATGCGTTAGAACCGATGTGGGCTGCCTCGCTGCATGGTATGTAGGGGACCAATGTAGCCGAATAAGGAGCAAACTCCGCTGCCACTGTTATTTAAGGAAAGGAAAGACATTGACAGACCCCTCGTCATTACTGTATGTTGGTGGGCGGCTGTATCCTCCATCCGATTCGGTGCCATTTTACCATTGTGCCGTTGAGAAATTTAGCACCCCGGTTCTCATATTCATGCGGACGTTGGATTTGTTGGTTGTTGGATATAAATTGTTTCTCGACATCAAAACTGCCGGGAGTTTGCTGATAATAATCATAGACGTTGTCATCTTCCCCTGTTTAAATGTTCAGGAGTGGTTGCAGTGAGGTGGAAGTGTAGATGACAGCCTGTGGATACCAGGCTCTACGTAGATGGATTCCAACACTTATCAGCATCCCAATGGAGCCGTTTCATTGACTAAACACTCCCGTAATATTCATACTAACATGACCACGAAAACCAACAATTAATTAAGAAGGAATAGGGAGGAATACCAGCCGTACATGAAATTTATGATGGGAAGTATTTGAATAAGGAGGGATAGAGTAGAGATGGAGAGGGAGCATAAGCATGCAAGCGTTGGCTCATGATAACACCTGGAATTATAAGGAAGATACACGGTACTGCTAATGATATTGAGTGAGTGGAACATACATAAAAAGTTAATCATAGCTAAGGAATCATCGGTGTCTTGGTATATTTGTACGGGGAGCTGTCATAGCCTCGTCATACCTCCTATCAAGTCATCGTCCATGGGAAAACAGATATCCCAACCTGGTATGGACCGGATGCTGGTCGCCACATTTGCCACATTGTCATGAAACCAAGCTCCTTCTCAACCTTCTTCCATCCCATATCTGGTTCGTCAGTCTTAGGGTTTAGTGAATTTTCATTGACCACAACGAAACCATGTTTCTTGTAGAGAGGGATTCCATAGATTGTAGCATCAAGCCACATTTCCACGCCCATCTCCATCGCTTTCTGTATCCCCCACTCCATAATGAGATCGGCGGCCCCTTGACGTCTGTAGTTTGGGGAAGTGAAGATGATATTGAGATCTTGAAGAAAGGTAAGTCTGATTGCGTTCGTATCTGGAGAAGCTTGCACAAGGTATCATACAAACCTGTGGTCTTTGGCCCATTGTAGCTCTCGGAGCATCAAAGCGTTGTAAAGCTTGATTAACGAAGTCCCTTTGGCCACCCTCTGGAAACCAGTAAGCTTCTTCATGGTCGGGATGCTCGAAAGGGTTTGTAGGGCAGATTTTCCAAAGTGCACCGGCAATGATTTTCCCAGTCGTGGAATCGGTAACCTTTTGCCAATAGCTGGTGGGATCAGAACGATGCCATTCGAGTTGGCGTTTGGTGCATTCCGCCAAAGACTCTTCACGAGCTTGAGGACCGGTGCCACGGATAGGGCAAAAGAGGCGGAAGAAAGTCTGCAGTGGGTTTTCGTAAGATTCCCATTCGCAAGCAATAAGCTCTTGGAAGTCAACGTCAGTATCAACTTCTCTGAGGGTGAAAGGCATCTTGATTATAGAGTAAAGTGATAATGTGTAGTGTAGTTCGTTTTGCTTAAAGTCGATAGGCTCAGGTGAATTTGTAACAGATAGGTATCAACTCGCGTGACAAGTGGACTGGAGTACACCGTATTCATTTATCTCATAAATCGGACCCTCTTCGCTTAAAACTCGTAATCCCCCAATACGTGTGGGCGTCAAGTCCTCAAATATAAACCCCTCGAGCCCCATAGAGGGTTGCCAAGAGCCAAGAAAGACCTTTCCCAATTAGTACACAGCTTAACTCCGGGAAACTTCTTGACCAACCGGTTATATCTCGCACGCTCGCGCGTTGTAAGTTCTCGTAAAAGCGGCGGGTCTGATTTAGGAGGTAAGTATCAAACCACTTCTTGTGGTAAGCGAATCTCGTGAGGATTTAAAGTGAATATTTAGATAAAAGTCCTCCGTTATCTCTCAGCTGTGTCGGCCCAATCAAAATAGCACTTGAGGACTAAGCTCTAAGTTCTACAAGTGGTTCCACATGTACGTGTAATTTTGATGCGACGGGAACTGATTGATACTCCAGCCTGTGTTTTTAATCCCGAACAGAACTGTGTAAAAGGCTTGTAACTTACCTAGCGCTGCAAAACTAGGTCGAATCTACTCAGGGTGGCCAATTATATCTTTAGGACTCAGGATATCCACTAATATATGAAATGCACTAATATATGAAGTGTAAGATTTGGTTACACAGCCGCTCGTTAATAATACCAACTAAGTAAACACTCAACCAAGACAACATACATCTTCACATTGTATTTCTCGGATTACTCTAAAAAAGGATTTTCAAACCAAACTTATTATACATCACTAAAGAATCTATGCTCGATAGTCATGGGCCAGCTCTTTATTACCGATGATAATAAGTCTCCGCTCGTGGCGATTCTTGTTTTGGTTCTTCTGTCAACCTCCGTAATGACAGTCATAACCAGAGTTGTCACCAAGCGTGTATTTGTGGGAAAGCTCACACTTGATGATAACCTAGTCCTTATCTCTGGGGTTAGTATTCTTCAAATATTTGATTGGTAATTGAATTCTGGCACTAAAAATAATTGAGGTGCTTGCTGTAGCACATTCTATACTTGTGTAGTTGTCCACAACAAATGGTTTTGGTCAAAAGACCAATGCTCTCAGTACTTCTCAAATTAAAGTAATATTCAAGGTGCCGCAAAACTTCCATCTTACTCCATGTTGTACGTCCAAGCGCTTATAAATAATAGTTACAGTATGCTGCAAATATGCTGGAAATCGCTGTGCTGTGCTTGATCAAGCTCTCTATACTCGCATTTATCCATTCATTGACAAATATCCATTGGCATCGTCAATTAGTAACTGCGCTTGGAGTCTTGATACTGTTGTGGGCAATTTCTGCTGAACTAGCAATTGGGTTTCTCTGCGGTTTACCCGCTCCTTGGAACTACATTTCAAAAACTTGCTTCGGCCGCCGACAGACTTTTTGGAGGTACTTTGCGGCCATGAACATTATCACGGACGTAGCACAGATACTGACGATAATGTGGATTGTTGCCTACCTGCAGACTCCGAGGAAGAGAAGAATGACTCTTTGTATGGTATTCGGAGTACGCACATTGTAAGAACTAAAAGTCTTCCACCAGAAAGCCCACTGATAATGTTTTAGGGTTATCATCACGACAGTCATTCAGATCATTCTCCTCAACCAAATCTCAACCTCCGATGACCCCACAATTGACCTTTGGCTATTTGTCACTGGCACACAGACTGTGCAATGTATCAGCTTCGTTACTGCGTGCATACCATATTTAAAACCATTTCTTAAGAGTCTGGAGTCGGGTCTTTTCCGCGTCGATGATCCACATGGATTCGGGACAACGACTGTGGATAGCTACAAACAAGAAGGAATAAGCTCCATAGTTAAATCCCTACATTCTATCAAAGCACCAAAGAAGCCTGCTCCAGCCCTATAGCTTGATATTTTTAGGTCGTCTTAGTTATAGTATACGACTGGCACGGCCACTCAAGACGGATGTCACGGGTGGGATCGGCAAAGCCAAACAAGTCAGTCCAGAATGATTACGGAAACGAGAAGCTGGGCTGTGAGCGTAGAGGGAAATATTGGAAAATGAATTATGTATAAGATGGGAGCCTATTTCGAAACTCTACATAGGTCTCAAGGTGTTAAGCATGAAACTTATCATTACTAGACCCCATGGCAGTTTAATAACCAATGAATGAATATCCATAACATCAATTTCCTGGACAAGAATTACTCCACACTTCTAAGTGATGTGTGATTACCATCCTAGTCTGATCAATTGGACAGCTGTTGTTGTGCCTCCAGTACCAACCACCATTTATAGCCTTCCATAACGAGAAAGCGATTTCTCCTCTTTAGGCTACAATGATTTCAGGTCTCATACCTTTCCCTTTGAGGAACGTCCCCTCCATGTGATGGTAGGGCAGTGGCAGTTGTGATTCCAACAACCTAATTTTCCTTTTGAAAATCTGTGCTTTCTCATGCGGCATACTTTCCCAAGCGAAATGTCCTACGACCTTCTCAAAAATTGCTTCTGGTCAATCAACTTAGATGCTTGAATCCTGCACGTAGTGAGCGCTATTGGTATGCAAGCCCGATGAGGAAGGTGTCACGTTCAATGGTACCCAGTTTCCAACCGGGTAACTCCTTATGGGCTTCCTATTTGCAGCCGAGTAGTTAAACCACGAACCAACACAAACCCCACATGCCGAGCCGATTCCCAGAATTTTCCCTCAAAACCAACAAAATATATTGCCAATACCAAATATAATTTACCAATAGTCGTATAGGCTATTCAATGCAAAATCCTAATCAGATTATCCATCTGAATATATTGGACGCTGGACCATGAGCTATTTCTGACGTAATGTTTGCTTCGGTCATGAATACACCATGTAGTGATTTATTGCATATAATATGTATTTAAACGCGTATGGTATCAACCCTAGTCGTGTGTATACAGTACAAGGGTGCGATGCATCATCTATTGTTTCGTATTTTATCCACGCCACAAACGCCCATTACCACTTTGCTATGGCGAAATCCATGATTGAAAATTAAATGACTACCTTTAGTAGACCCCGGCCCTTGTCCAACCCCCCAAATTTCGGGATGTGCCGCACTAAAAGATGCAGTTCTTTCCCCCTCCCATTTGCAAGCCGGAATCTTTTTGGGTTGCTCCAATTACCTCCCCATCATCGTTTCTATCACTAATCTTTGTTAACTTTTTCATTTGGCATCAATCCATCAGTAGTTACCCAATACTGCAGCTACTTCTCTTCGCTCTGCATATCCTGCTTTGAGTCTATCGTCAGCTATGGAAAGTCATGAGCTTCACGTATCAGGCTCAGCCGCAAAAGGTCAACCCATTTTTAGGATCGAGGCTCTTGAGATAAATGCCAATAGAGATGATAGTGCACTGATGCGTCTAGGGAAAACCCCCATATTAAAGGTGTGTTCGATTTCGATATGTTCAGAAAGAAAAATGATTAATGACAAATTTAGCGCAACTTTGGCTTTATGTCAATCTTAGGATTTAGCTGCACGGTTCTTATAACATGGGAAGCAACTCTCATTCTATTTCTCTCAGGGTTCCAGAATGGTGGTCCAGCAGGTGTAATATATGGTTTTCTTCTTGTGTGGTTCGGAACTCTGAGTGTATTCGCAACACTGTCCGAGCTAGTATCTATGGCACCAACCTCAGGTGGTCAATACCACTGGGTCTCTATGCTTGCTCCTCCGTCTTCTTCGAAATTTCTGAGCTACATAACCGGCTGGCTCACTGTCGGTGGGTGGCAGGCTGCTGTCGCGTCTGGTGGTTTCTTGACGGGAACATTATTCCAAGGACTAATTGCTCTAACGGTCCCGAACTACCAGCCCAAGTCATGGCACGGTACTTTACTATTTTGGGCAGTAATTTTCTTCGCTGTCTTTGTGAATACCGTGATCAGTAATTTGCTCCCCAAGTTCGAGGGATTGATCTTGATTCTTCACATTCTCGGATTCTTTGCCATAATGGTTCCACTAGTAGTGCTGGGAGAGCACGGCAATGCCTCGAATGTCTTCACTCTTTTCTTGAATGGAGGGGGTTGGCCAACACAAGGGATATCCTTCTTTGTTGGGCTTTTAGGAAATGTCTTTGCATTTATTGGCGCAGACGGTGCTTATCATGTAAGTAATTGTTTGCCAAACCCTATTCCATGGGCTGCACTTACTATGACATAGATGTCGGAAGAGATACACAATCCTTCTAGTTGTGCCCCGGTCGATTATGCTCAGCGTTGTCCTTAATGGCATCCTAGGATTCTCCATGATTTTAGCAGTGTTATTCTGTATAGGCGATATTGATTCTGCACTTTCAACAAGCACAGGCTACCCTTTTATGGAAATTTTCTTGCAAGCCACCAACTCAGTTGCAGGGAGCGCAGCTATGGCTGCAATAATCACTGTACTTGCTCTCTGCGCAACTGTCGGCCTACTGGCATCAACATCTCGGATGTTCTGGTCATTTTCTAGAGATCGAGGACTTCCAGGATGGCGGACACTGCAGAAGGTATTTAGCACCACACAACCTTTCAAGTCACGGAGCACTAACAATCTCCTCCAGGTCAATGTGCGGACATCTGTGCCCATTTGGTCCGTGGCCGCAACTACAGTAATATCCTGTCTTCTTGCTCTTATTAATATTGGCTCCGTTACAGCTTTCAACAATATAGTCTCGCTTGCCGTAGTCGGGCTCTTTACATCTTACTTACTCGCATCTGGACTTCTACTCTACCGACGCTGTACAAATACTATCAAACTTTCATCTGAGTCCCCAATAGACCTAGTAAATGCTCCTAACGCACCCTTAGTCTGGGGCCCATGGCGCTTCCGTGGATTTTTTGGCATAGTAAACAACACGTTTACATGCATTTATCTCACAGTAATCTTGCTTTTCAGTTTATGGCCGCCAGCTACACCCGTAGATGCATCGACAATGAACTATAGCAGCTTGATGCTAGGCGCTGTGTTAATCTTTTCTGTTGCATATTATGTGCTATATGCGCGAAAAGAATTTCAAGGACCGGTATTGGAAACACAAAGACCTAATTTTAGCGACTCCACTTGAGACGTTAAATTATAGAGCTAGAAATGAATAGATGATTGACCAGGTGACAATGGAAGAGTAAACGTGCCATATAGGAGAAGATGATATGTGACTTTGCACGATGTATGTGTAGTAATCGTAGATAACTTGGCCTTTGAAAGTATTTTGCCAAATGAATTGCATTTACTGATAACGATGCATAGCGGCCCGAGTCTCCCATGCATCTTATATCATGGGTTCTGATGTTTTCAATGGAATCTCAGGGGAAAGAAACAGTGTGGTTATATACAAATTGGAGAAAACAAGAAATAGTTAAATAAATTATTCGGAGACAAATTAAAAACAAAACAGAATTAAGATAACAGATTTATATGAGAGTTATATTCTGTTTAATTTGTGTTTAATTATACGTTAAAAGTATCTAACACTATTAGAATAAGCGTGATATAACTTATCCCACCTTTAGAGTGCCAGTTTTGACAATTGAATACGTCTTGTCTATATTCAGACCGTTTCAATCATGGTGGTTGTGCTTTAATATTGCTCGTCGTATTTCGTCTGATCACTTAGAATACGTGGGACCACAAGCAGTGCTCGTGGTATTTTATAAGTGATCGATTGGCATTGTAAAGTCTATGTAGGTGGTCGGTCAGATTATACCGCACATTTGTCTGGTGATATCTTTTCCTATAGATTTTAGTAGTTATCAAACATTAATTCTTAGTTTTTAGCCCATGGAAAGCTCTATTCCTTCGTAAAACATGTATTAGGTTCTGCAGAATAGTAAATGTCCTCTTAGATAAACATTATTTCCTAGCATAAAGAAGTAACTAATAATGCTGTAAAGA